>Ga0209526_10000313_pt1 | contig 30363 bp, 26 predicted proteins | sample JacPinW_OM2H0_M1_FD_188566 | JGI IMG/M metagenome (GOLD analysis project Ga0209526, IMG submission 188566) | Forest soil microbial communities from Algoma, Ontario, Canada - Jack Pine, Ontario site 1_JW_OM2H0_M1 (SPAdes) (version 2) | ecosystem: Environmental > Terrestrial > Soil > Boreal... | reverse complement strand
CGTAACAATTTCAGTGGATACACCCAAGCTTCCATGCGGCCTGCTTCATTGCCCAGAAGACCGGCGCGCGTACCCACTGCGCATAGAAATTCCCAAGGCCGCACGGGGCGTGATAACTCCAGCGAGTGTGCATGTTCTTCCGCCGGAGTGGCTGATAAAGCTGGCGGAATCAGCGAAGCGAATAACAGACACAGTAAACGACAGGTTCGGCGCGAGGGAAATAGCTCGGTGGTCATGCTCTTTGGCGCTGCGAGATCGGGAAAACTCTTCAGTTAACGCTTTGGGATTGCAGAATCGCGACGCGCTTACGTTAAGATTGAGGCGCGGATTTTAGCACGCCCAGTGCGGGAAGGTATCACGTTTGTTCTCTTCGCGGCGGACATTCCTTCGATCGCTGAGTCGTTCGGCAGTGGTGCTCTCGCTGGAAAACATTCTCTCGCTGGCTCGGCCGGCGTGGGGGAGACAGCGGCAAACTTCCGGCTCGCAGCCTGCGAATCCTGCTACCGCACAAGAGGCGTCATCACCCGCCTCCACAGGCTTGGACGTCAAGTTCGTCAATGTGGCGCGCGAGTCCGGACTCAACGTCAAAACGGTTTTCGGCGGCGAGCATAAAAACAAATATTTGCTGGAGACAACCGGCTGTGGCGTCGCTTTCTACGACTATGACAACGACGGCTGGCTCGACATTTTCCTGGTGAACGGTTCTCGCCTGGAAGGTTTTCCCGCCGGGCAAGCTCCTTCTTCTCATTTGTTCAAGAACAATCGCGACGGTACGTTCACCGATGTCACCGCGCAGGCCGGCCTGGTGCATTCCGGCTGGGGCCAGGGCGTTTGCATTGGGGATTACGATAACGACGGCTACGAAGATCTGTTCGTGACGTATTTCGGAAAAAATGTTCTGTATCACAACAATGGCAACGGCACGTTCACGGACGTGACGGAAAAGGCGGGAGTGGGAGGCAGCGGCAAGCGTTGGAACACAGGTTGCGCATTTCTCGACTATGATCGCGACGGCCATCTCGATCTTTTTGTCGCCAACTATATCGATCTGAATCTCGCGACGGCGCCCGTGCCGGAATCGGGGCCGTGCCTTTACAAAGGCGTGATGGTGGCGTGCGGTCCGCCCGGATTGAACGGCGGCAAAAACATTCTGTACCGCAACAATGGTGACGGCACATTTATGGACGTGACGGAAAAGGCCGGCATTCTGGAGGCGAATGGCACGTACGGCCTCGGTGTGCTGACGGCTGACTTCGACAATGACGGCTGGCCGGACATTTACGTGGCCAACGACTCGACGGCCAGCGCGCTTTATCAGAACAAAAAGAACGGTAAGTTTGTCGACATTGCCATGGAAGCGGGCTGCGCGCTCAGCGCGGACGGCAAGCCTCAGGCGGGAATGGGAATTTCCGCGGCGGATTATGACCTGGACGGAAATCTGGACATCGTGAAAACAAATTTTGCTGGAGATACGCCTTCGCTGTATCACAACATTGGCGGGGCCACGTTCGAAGACGCGACTTTTGCTGCCGGTTTAGGGCGCCACACGCAATTTCTCGGTTGGGGCTGCGGTTTCTTCGACATGGACAATGACGGCTGGCCGGACATTCTGATTTGCAACGGGCACGTCTATCCGGAAGTCGAGCAGCTTAGGACGGAAGCAGGCTATCCCCAGCAGAAACTTCTATACAAGAATCTGCGCAACGGTCGCTTTGATGACGTCTCGATGCAAGCGGGGCCCGGCATCACCGTTCCGGTGGCCTCGCGTGGCTGCGCCTTCGGCGATTTTGACAATGACGGCGACATCGATGTGGTGGTGAATACGGTCAATGATTTTCCGCAGTTGCTACGTTGCGATTCCCCGCACGGGCACAATTGGATCAAAGTTCGCACGATCGGGACGAAATCCAATCGCAGCGGCATTGGCGCGCGCTTGCGCTGCGTCACGCGACCGGCGGACGAGCCCAAGCCGCACCAACAGATCGACGAAGTTCGCAGCGGCGGCAGCTACATTTCGCAAAACGATCTGCGCGTGCATTTTGGGCTGGGCAAAGCGGAGAAGGTTGATGTTCTAGAGATTCGCTGGCCCAGTGGGCAAGTCGATACGCTGAAGGATGTGAAGCCCAATCAATTGATTTATGTGAAGGAAGGCGAAGGCATTGTTCGGTCGGTGCGTTTCGACGAAAAGCCGCAAGGAAGCAGGAAAGCAAAGAGCTAGGAACGGGAGGACGTGACCACATGAGGGCGAAGATTGCACTTACGCCGCTGTTGCTGCTCGGTGCGACGCTCGCCATAGGCGCGGTGGCCGCCGAGAAATGGCCTTTTGGGCCCTGGCACCGTGTGTCGGATGGGTCGATCCTCTCGCCGCAGGGCACGGGTTGGGAATCCGCGGGCACCTTTAATCCTGCCATCGTCGAATACAACGGAAAGTTTGTAATGCTTTATCGCGCGCAAGACGGGGCGGGCACATCCCGGCTAGGCTATGCGGAGAGCAGCGACGGAATTCACTTCACGCGGCGCGTGGAACCTGTGCTTTCGCCCGAAGCGGAGTACGAAAAAGACGGTGGCGTGGAAGATCCGCGCTTGCAGAAGTTCGGCGATACTTACTACCTGACGTACACCGGGTACAACAAGAAAGACGCGCAGCTTTGCCTGGCCACTTCCCACGACCTGATCCGTTGGGAACGCAAGGGTGTGCTCCTTCCCGCCTACAAAGGAAATTGGAACAAAGGCTGGACGAAGTCGGGCGCCATCGTTCCGGAAAAAATTGACGGCAAATACTGGATGTATTGGCTGGGGACCAGCGCCGACAAAACCGATCAGATGGGGATATCGTATTCGACCGACCTGCTGCGCTGGACAGAAGCGACCGAGAGTCCGGTGCTGCCGCGACGACCTGGGAAATTCGATTCACGCGTGGTTGAGCCGGGACCGCCGCCGATTCTCACGCAGAGGGGAATCGTGCTGATCTACAACGGCGCCGATGACCAACTGGTCTACCGCACCGGCGTTGCGGTGTTCGACCGCAAGGACCCGCGCAAGCTACTTTCGCGCACCGACCAGCCCATCTTCGCTCCGGAAAAAGGTTGGGAGAAAGTTGGCCAGGTTTCCAACGTGGTTTTCGTGGAAGGCATGGCGCGTCACGGTGAGCGCTGGTTCTTTTATTACGGCGGAGCGGACAAGTATGTCGGAGTGGCCGAGGCGCCCGTGCAGTGAGCAGAGCAAACAACAAACTGATGTACGCGAAGAGGAGATGAGCCGCCGTTATCTTCGCAGAACTAGGCCGCGGCCGAGTTCACCTTTGCCTTGCGCCGCGGTTTGCCATTCTCAGCGAACTTGCCATTTTCGCCAACCAACTGGCGCTCCGCCTCAATCCAATCCTCGAGCTCATTTCCCGGCGCGCCGCCGCGTTCCAGGTAGATGTGATAGGCGCGAAGTGCAATCTCGTGCTGCGTTGCATGGCTCCTTGCGATTCGCGGTTTTTCTGTTAGCGAGGAGCTTTCCATTGTCTTGGCCATCCTTGCCTCCTTTCGGCTGGGCCTCCATTCTACTTTCATCGAAAACGCCTTGTGAACGAAGATTTCAATGGAATGAATCGCGTTTGCAAATACCGTAGGTTCCGGAGTCATTGTGCCAGAACTTCGCTATTCTTTTTAATCGGGCGCTCGGCAATGGCGGAAGCATCTTGAAGAGTCTTCTCGATGCGGCACTCGCGGGCCTCCGGTGTGCGGTAATAAAAAATTCCGAATAGGTGCCTACGGCGCTGTGAGGGAGACATGCGCCGCCAGCCTTCCAGCGCGTGTGGATCGCGTCCGAAAGCCAGTTGCATCGCGGGTGGGAGTTCGTGCTCTGCGTCCATCACCGCGAGCAAGCGCTCCGCCATCTGTTCGGCGCGACGGACGCGAGCCTCCGGGCTCTTGACCTGCGTGATCCATTTGCAAATTTCGCTGCGCGTCGAGTCGTTCAATTTCTCGAACCAGTTGCGAAGCACGGCATCTTCCTTGAAGAAGCGTTTGAGCTCTGGGGGAACGACTGCAACGCGTTCCGCGAGATCGGGCTCGAGATCAAACTGCGCGGTCATGCCCAGGCGCACGTCGCCACCCTTCTGCATGCGCTTGTTCACCAAAAGAATGTGCCCGCCTCCGCGCGCGGGAAAAAGCGAGGTACGAAACGCGAAGCCGTTGATTTCGCCTTTTACGCGCAATTGGGCGCGCGTCCCCCAGGTCTTGCCGACGTCGAACGGGATGCGAATAATCGTCCAACCAAGCCGCGACTGAATACGTTCGAGCGCGGCTCGAAATGTTTTTGCAATTGGTTTTGCGCTGCGCTTCACCAACTCGCACCAGGGGAGTGATTCTACTACGTGGAATAGCGGGTACTTCAGCAAGGAGCTGAAGATCTAGAAACCCTGCAGAGACCAAACGTTGGAGCTGCCGCTGGCCTGCCAAATCGCCACGCGCTGGCCGTCGGGCGATGGAATAGCCCAACCCATATCGCGCTGCGTGTCTTGCAACATGGGAGTCGCTCTGCCCTGCAGATCGACCTTAAGCAGAGACTGCGTTCCGGAAAGATCGGAGGCACTCACCCAAATGGTGCGGCTGTCAGCAGCCCAGTCGATGCTTGCTATTTTTGTCCACCCGTTGAGTGTCAGGGTGCGTTGCTTGCCGGTGCCGATGGGGAAAATCTGAATTTCGCCGGGCGCCTGACCCTGCCGCCACGCGGCGATGGCCAGCAAGGAACCGTCGCCGGAGAGCGTCCAGTTGAACTTCAATTCGCTCGAATGCGTGAACTGCCGAAGTTCGCGTTCCTTGCCGGTGACCGCATCAAAGCGGAAGAACCGGATGGCATGAGGTTCATTTCGGCTAAAAAGGCAGAGCGTGGAAGGTGCGCGCGCACACTGGATATTTTCAATCTGGGCCTCTTGCAGCACGAGTTGCGGAGTGCCGCCATCGACCGGCATTCGCATTACATGGACCCGGCCCGCAGCGTCGTCGGGATCGGGCTTAACTATGTACAGGATTTCTGAGCCGTCGGGGTTCAGTCTGGCACCTATGACCATGTCTTTCCCATCGACCAGCAAATCAGGAGCTGGCTGGTCAATCGCCTGCTTGAAAAGATGGTAAGGACCGTCGCGATCTGAGGTAAACACGATCGACTTGCTATCCGTCGTCCAGGTGTAGGGAAAATTCCGGCCTTCTTCAAGACTCAATCGCCGAGGGGGGCTCAAGTGATCCGGCCCGGCTTCGACCTGAGAGATATAGATGTGCGGCTCGCCGTTCCTTCGCAAGTACGTAAGTCGCTTGCTGCTCGCAGAAAAGCTCAGGCCCGTCTTGACGTCAGGTCCGCTCGTTAGCCGCTTAGGCTCGCCGACCAGCCTACCTGCATGGATATCCACCTGCTGCGCCCACAGATTGGAGTCTCGTTGGTTGGGCAGAGGCTCGCTGAGTGAATACACCAGCCGTCCGTCGGCAGTCCACGCCACAGTTTCTCCGAGCTGGCGATTGGAAAGGACAAAATCAACGCGATTAGTGGCGGGATTGCAAATTCCTAGAGCGACGTCTCCATCCCGGTAGCCCGGGCGGTACACATATCGCGTAAAGGCGAATCTCGATCCGTCGGGAGACCAAACCAATTGCCCAAAAATTTCGCCGGGCTCTCCAAGAATTTCGCTATATTGCTCCTCTTCCACGGCTCCGGTCTGGCCCATGACCTTATGCTGCTGCTCGCCCTGCGCGGAAGCGAGCCAGATCTCCTGGTTCGTGGTGTCCCCTCGTACGAAGGCGATTTGCGAACCATCCGGTGAGACTGCCCCATTGCGCGCATTGTCCAGCAACTTACGCGGACTTCCGCCCAGGACTGAGACACTCCAAAGGCTCGGTCCTTCCTCGTATTCGGGCGAGCTAACGGCCAGCACGTGATTTCCGTCTGGAAACCAACTGGCCGGCCGCGCTTTTGAGTGTGCCGGCGGCGTCATGGAGTGCGTCTCGCCCGTTGCCACTACGCGCAGAAAAAGGCCAGACCTGTCCGCGAAAGCCAGGTACTTGCTATCAGGCGAAATCACCGCGCTGAAAACTGGATCGTCCTGCGCGTTTGCCGTGAGCCTTCGCTCCGAGACTTGCACCTTGGGATTGAGCCTGCGCGCAACAACCCAACCCGCGCCCGTGCCCATCACCAGGACGGCCACCGCGGCGACGACCAATGGCCAGTGATGACGAGTTCGTGCTGCTGGGGCAATAGGTGCGTTGGCGATCGGATTCGTGCCGTTCGGCTTTTCCCGAACCGGGGCTACGAACCGATAGCCTCTGCGGGCGAGAGTTTCCACGAAACGAGGATTTTCTGCGGAATCCCCAAGGGCGTCGCGAAGCCGTTTGACCGCGGCATTCAGCCCATGGTCGAAATCCACGAAGGTGTCTGCTGGCCAAAGCCTGTTGCGCAGTTCCTCGCGGGTGACGACCTCTCCCGGCCTTTCCAACAGCATCGTCAAAACTTGAAATGGCTGTTCCTGCAGGTGGACCTTGGAGCCACTGCGCCGTAGCTCCCCCGCGCGAAGATTTGCCTCAAATGAACCGAAGTTAACGATATTTTCTCCGTGGTCGGACACCGTGATCCCCAAGTCGTCTTTGCCTACAATTAAGTACGAACCGAATTAGAAGATGTTTCCTGAATTCGGCGCATTACCGCCACATCTATCCTTTTGACGCACAGCAACTTAGCTCGTCGCCCACAGATTTGCGCCCGGTAACCTGCCGGGCATTGAGGTACGTGGGCCCCGCCTCCACCTTGGCCCAGTTGGAGGTGCTGCGTGTTTGTGGAGACGATTAGGAAGTCGCTTTGGTTTGCTTCGCTTCTCTTGTCCTCGGGTGCGTGCTTTGCCGTCCAGAGCGTTGCAGAGCCTGTGCAGTTGACAGTTTCCGTCCATAACGACGTAAACGTGCCCGCAGGTGCTATGGCTTCGGCCGAAGTTGCAGCGTCGAGAATCTTTCGCCAGGCGGGGATCACCGTAAAGTGGATCATTTGCGCGCCTCCTCTAGACCCGACCCTAGATTCCGCCTCTTGCAGCAAAGCTGCATTCCCGAGTCATCTTCAGGTCCGGATCGTGTCGAAGCCGCAAAACCTGACCAACTCCACCTTTGGAGTTTCTTATCTGGCTGCTGACGGAACCGGATGCTATAGCGATATCTTCTTTTCGCGAATCGCGAATCTGTACTCCAGTTTCGGCCAAGAAATCGGACCAATTCTTGGGCACGTGATGGCACACGAGATTGCCCATCTGCTATTGGGAATCAACGCGCATTCCCCGTTTGGAATCATGCGAGCACGGTGGCAAAGAGAGGAATTGCTCAAGGCAAGCAAGGGAGAACTGTTTTTTACGCAACAGCAGTCGCGAGTTATGAGGCAACGGCTGTCTTTAGTGGCAGGAAGAGCAGTTGGAGACTAGGGCTTGGGCTTGGCTCGTCGTATTGAAAACAGAGGCTAATTCTTCTTAGCGGCGGAGTTTGCGGACGTACCCGTTCCTTCCTTGATCGTGCGAACGCCGTCGACGCCTAAAGTTTCAAATTTCTCAAGCAGTCCGCTGGGCCAGCGCACCTCTACCCAATCGATTTTCGCGGCCGTGCCCAATCCGAAGTGCACGCGCATGTCGTTATTGGAATCGAAGCTGGAGCCGCTGCGTACTTCATCGACGAGGGTGCGCGTGCCAGTCTTAACGCGGACGCGTGCGCCGATTCCGTCGCGATTCGACTTAGTGCCGATCATACGTAATGCCACCCAATGGTTTCCTGTCCGCACCTGGTTTGCCAGTAGGCTGGGCGGCGCATTCATATTGCTCACCACCGCGGAGAGACGGCCATCATTCCACAAATCACCGATCGCCAGTCCTCGTGACGACATCGCCTTTGTAATTCCGGGGCCCGCGCCGGCGGAAATATCCGTGAATTTACCGTCGCCATTGTTGTGATAGAGGATCCGTGGCTCCTGAAAATTGCTGCCCAAATGCTGGCTGTCGACTTCTGGATAGACATGACCGTTCACAATCAGAAGATCAGGCCATCCGTCATTGTCGAAATCGAGAAACATCGTGCCCCAGCCGAGATACTGCGTATTCAGGCCGAGCCCTGCCCGATAGGTGACGTCGTCGAAGGTGCCGTCGCCGTTGTTGCGATACAAGGTCGCAGTATCGTCAGAAAAGTTGGTCTTGAAAATGTCCAGCTTGCCATCACCGTTGTAGTCGGCCACGGTCGAGCCCATGCCCGCTTGCGCGCGACCGTCTTCATTGAAGGCCGCTCCTGCGGTGACGGCAACATCGGTGAAAGTTCCATCGCGATTGTTGCGGTACAGAATGCTGGGAGTGCTGTCGCACGCAACAAAAATGTCCGGCCAGCCATCGTCGTCAAAATCGAGAGTAGTCACGCTGAAAGCATAGTGCCCGGTGGTTTGATCGACGTGCGCCTTCGTCGTAACGTTTTCAAATGTGCCGTCTCCTCGATTGTGATAGAGAATATTTTTCGCACCAGGCAAGCCTTGCGGCCCGCACATCACAGGCACGCCCTTCCAAATACAAGACGGGCGCTCCCCTGGAGCAGGCGCCGTCGATAAATCGAAATCAACATAGTTCGCGACCATCAAATCCAAGCGCCCGTCGCGATCATAGTCGACAAACGCGCATCCAGTTCCCCAAGCCTTGCCGGAGCCAGCTACGCCTCCCTTGTCGCTAACGTCCGTAAACGTTCCGTTGCCGTTGTTGTGGTACAGGATGTTTTTGCCGTAGTAAGTTACGTAAAGATCGTCCCAGCCATCATTGTCGTAGTCGCCGACGCAAACGCCTTGCCCCCATCCGGTATGCGACAGCCCAGCTTTTTCAGTAACGTCCGTAAATGTGCCATCGTGATCGTTGCGGTAGAGATGACTTGTGGGTGCTTTGCCGGCAGGAAATCCTTCGAGTTTCGTGCCATTGACAATGAAAATGTCCGGCCACCCATCATTGTCATAGTCGAAAATGGCAACCCCTGTACCCGTCGTCTCTATGATGTATTTCTTGGTGGTCTCGCCCCCGAAGACATTCATCATGGTGAGACCGGCATCTTTGGCCGTGTCGATAAAGTACGCCAGGGGTTTTGACGGTTGGGGCTCTTGGCGGCTGAAGCTGTCCGTCGCGACAACCAGCAAAACCAGCAACAGAACCGACACGCAAACTCGCAACGCCAGCGGGAATCCGCGCCAATCAGAAGGATTTCTGGAAATCATGTCCCATCGGCATGGTAGGTTGCGCCCGCACTCCGGTCAAGGTGTACGCGCCTTTGGGCGAATGCTTCTCGTGCGCGTGCTACTATTTCGGTTTGAACCCGACTGTAGGTTTTCTGACGAATTTTGTGACTGCCGTGAGACTCCAGCTTCGTTTTTCCCGACCTGTGGCGGCCTTGGTGTTTGTTGTCTGGGCGACATTCGGCCTGCAGGTGTCGAGCGCCGCTCAGAAAACACGAGTGCCTGCGGAGGCAGAGGCGGTTTACGCCGAGGGAATGCACGAATTGCAGCGAGGAAATTTGCAAGCAGCCCATACGGCATTTCAGAAAGTGGTCCGGATGGCCCCCAACAGTGCCGAAGCGCACAACTCACTGGGATGGGTATTGCTTGCTGAGGAGCAAATCGATCCGGCGATTCACCAATTCCAGGTTGCAGTGAAGCTGGCACCTGGGTTCCCTCAAGCACACATTAATCTTTCCAACGCGCTCATCCGCAAGGGTGATCCGCAGGGCGCAATTCACGAATCGCGCGAGGCTGTCCGCCTTGCGCCGACGGATTCGGAAACGCATCGCACGTTGGCGCACGCGCTAGATTCTTCAGGGGAAGCAGCATCTGCCGCGGAAGAGATGCGGCGCGCGATCGATTTCGAATCGACGCGTGGGGATTTGCACGACGAACTGGGCTCATTGCTAGTAAAGAGCGGGCGTGCCAAGGACGGCGAAACAGAATTTGTGGAGGCGCTGCGATTGCAGCCTAATTTGGCATCCGCGCACCTGCACCTTGGCGTTCTCCGCTTTCAGGAAAACTCATTCGACGAAGCGATTGTACAGTTGCAGGCGGCGACGACACTGAACCCGGAAGGCGCCCAAGGACACTACTACCTCGGGCAGGCACTTCGAGGGAATAACGATCAGACTGCGGCGCTCCGGGAGCTACGAAGTGCAGTGGAACTCCAAAGAGATTTTGCCGAGGCGCAAAACGCGTTAGGGCTCCTGCTACAACACACGGGAGATGCTGATGCAGCCGTCGCTGCCTTCAGCGAGGTGGTCCGATTGCAGCCTGACAGCGCCGACGGGCATAACAATTTGGGGCTGGCTCTGCTTCAAGCCGGAAATGCCGATGGTTCTATCGCCGAGTTTCAAGCCGCGCTACGTCTGACGCCCCAAGACACGGGATACCGGGGAAACTTGGGCGTGGCTTACCTCCAAAAAGCAGATTTCGACTCAGCGGCTGAACAATTCAAAGCTGCGCTCTCCCGAGCCCCCAATGATGCAACACTCCACTACGACTTGGGCCTGGCGTTAAAATTGAAGGACAAACTCACCGAAGCTGTGGCGGAGTTTCGCATCGCCCAGAAGCTTGATCCGCGGCAAGCCGACGTTCGCTACACGCTAGGAGTCACCCTGTGGCAACAGGGCGATTTTCCGGCGGCGGCTGATGAGCTGCAAGCGGCCATCGACGCAAAGCCCGATTATGCCGAAGCCTTTTACACGCTAGGGACCGTTCTTAAGCAGCAGGGCAAATTTCCCCAAGCGGCGGGAGCCTTGCGGCAGGCGATTCGTTTGCAACCTGATTTTGCAGGTGCGCACACCACTTTGGCGGCAGTGCTTCGCCAGCTTGGCGACAATGAGGGTGCCGCCGCGGAATCCAAAGCGGGCACGGAACTCGGCAAGGACAAAAACAATCAGCAAGCAGCTCTATTCGCCACCAACTCGGGCAAGCGGCTGCTCAATGCTGGAGATTTGGAAGGAGCCATCTCGCAATTCAAATCAGCAATTCAGGCTGTGCCGGGTTACGCGCCCGCGCATTTCCAGTTGGGACTAGCGTTGCAGCGAAAAGGCGACAAAGCAGAATCGGCGCGCGAATTTCGGAGGGCGCGCGAACTCGATCCGCGGCTCACGCCGCCGTCTTAGCTCATCCCGTGGCTCAACACGCTTACGATGTCCCGCTGCGCAGTGCGACCAGCTCCGTTCCTACTGGCACACCGCGCGTCACCTTGACGCGAATTACCGCTTCAAACGGCTTGAGCTGCCCCGCTTGCGAAACAGGCAGCCGAAGGAGAAGTTCCTCAACCGAACTTTGCCGGCAGACGAATTCGACCGCCGCTTGCGTCCCTATCGTCGTCGTGCCCGCCAGGATCAATGCGGCTTGACCGGGGTTGAGTCCTTTGACTAATCCAATCACGGCGTAGTCTTCCGTTAGCGGCTCGTTGCGAGGACTTGGGAGGTACTCCTTGGCCTCCCCCGGCTGAGGGTGCACGTTCACGATCGCCTCTTCGCCTTTGCGCGATCCGGAAGCCATCCGACGGAAAACGAATTCCTGAGTTCCTGGAATTTCCAGGAGTGTAAGGTTCTCGAAAGGAGAGCCGATGAAAATCAAGTTATTGTTTTTCGCATCGTCTAGCGAAAAGAGGCTGCCGCGTTTTACGCGAATCTGCCGGTGCAGCAATCCGAAAACACGATCCAGTTCGTGGACGGCCAAGACCTCGCCCACGCCGGTGTAGTGGTCCAAGACAAAGCTGCCCCTGTCTTTTGCCGTGTCGTAATACCTCATGCCCGTTTCCGGCCGGCCCACGAATGCCGCATTGCTGAAGATTACCCAGGGCTCTTCTTGTCCGGACACAAAGCCGTTCCAGAACACCCGGAATGCGGCGGGCGCGAGCTCGCCATCACGAGAGGAGCCCGCTTGTGCGGAGTTTCGGTTCCAGAGCAAGCCTAAGATGGTCAGTGCAGCAACGGCCAGCAGTATGCCGAGTGAAATAGTCGCGACAAACCATTTCCGCTGGCTGGGGGTCGGCCTGGGCCCCTGCAACTCGTGCTCGACTGTCGCGCTGAGATGGGGCTTGCTGGCGTGGGTGCGCTGATGGAACGCAAGAACGTAGGTTCCCCGCGGTAGCTCCACCACGACTCCGTCATCGGCGCCGTTCGCGCTGTAATACTCGGCAAGTTTCCCTCGCAACCTGCCCGCCTGTACGCGCACCATGGAATCAAGTTGAGGGTCGAAATCCGCAGAGCGGCCGAAGACCTCCGTCGCAATTTGATATTCCTTGATCGGAGTTCCGGGATGATCCAGAGCATGTTTTGCCAGATAGCGGAGGAGTTTGCAGAGGGATTCGGAGCCATGCAAAACATGGCTGGCGACCAACTTCTCTATCTGTGCGAGACTCTGTTCGCGTTCCGACAACTAAGTAACCCCGGTTACATTGGTTTAACAGGAGTGTAACAACGCGCCCATGTCTATGCAAGCGCGAGCTTTACTTCCCGTAACCGTATCAGACCGGCTGAGACTTCTTTTGCCTCCACCAAAGAAACTAATAGTATCCATCGTTTTTTTTCGTTTGCTTTGGTGCGCAGTCGGGGTGTACGGCTGGGCCGCTTCCCGGGTTTGGGAGTTCAGCGCATAACGAAAAAGCTCGCTTGGGGTGCATTTCAGTCGAGGGTGGTTGAGTGATTTGGGGTGTCTGCGGACGGCAATACAAAGTCGCGGCGCCCATTCGGTTTCAGACACTCAAACCTCTAACTCTCTAAAAACGGGCGTACACGAATGCAGCCGAAACCGGCGCATTCATAACCGATGGTTGTGGTCCTTGGGTTTTGCGCTAGCTGCGTTTCTCGAAGGAGGATGTAAATGTTGAAGAAATCGATTTGGGTGAGCGTGGTGGCCTTGTGTCTCGTGTGTCTAGCAACGACGCCGAGCGCGCGCGGGCAAGCGGTGTATGGCAGTATTTCCGGTACCGTAACTGATGCTCAAGGCGCGGGGGTGGCGGGAGCTAAGGTCGTGGTCACCAACGTGACAAAGGGAACCACCGAGGAAGCGACGACAAACGAGAGCGGAAATTATACGCTCACGCACCTGATTGCTGATGATTACAAGATTCGAATCGAAGCTCCGGGATTCAAGGCTTACGAAATCACGAGTGTCCGGGTGAACGTGGATACTACCGTTCGTGCGGATGCGCAGTTACAGGTCGGCGCCGTTACGCAGTCCGTCGAAGTGACAGGAGAGATCCCGCAACTCCAGACTGAAAAAACCGACGTCGCTACCATATTTTCAACGCAGCAGGTAGAGAGCGTTCCGATTTTCAATCGGAATTTCACTACATTTCAGTTGTTGTCGCCGGGCGCGCAGATCCAAGGCTGGGGACACGCTGCCAGCGAGAACCCTCAGGGTTCGCGGCAGATTTTGACGAACGGCCAGCATTTCGCCGGAACTGGGTTTGAACTAGATGGTACGGATAATCAGGACCCCATCCTCGGAATCATCGTAATCAACCCGAACCTGGACTCGATCAACGAAGTAAAGATTACTTCGCAGGATTACGACGCCGAGTTTGGCAAGGCCATCGGCGCGATCGTGACTTCCCAAACCAAGTCCGGCACTAACGAAATACACGGCTCCGCTTTTGATTTTGAGCGTTCAAACTCCAATTTCGCTAGCGATCCCTTCTCGCAGACCCCTTCTAAAATTGCAGCCGGACAGCGCCAGGTCCCTAGCGGTAACTGGAACCAGTTCGGGGGCACAATCGGTGGTCCGATCAAGAAAAATAAGGTCTTTGCCTTCGGGGATTACCAGGGTCAACGGGCTCACGTGGGAGGGACTGCACAAGATCGCATCCTGACTGCTGCGGAACGGGGCGGCAACCTGAGTGGTTTGGGCAGAAATATCTACGACCCCTACGTGACCTCAGATCCTGCGCACTGCAACCTCGTGCTAACTAACGGGCAGCCTACTCCTGCCGGGTTGACGGCAGCTCCGGGGGTCCCGGCTCGTACCCAATTTCCTGGCAACATAATCCCTGCCTGCCGATTGTCGCCCCAGGTGCAGAACCTCCTCAAACTACTGCCGACGGGACAGACACTGGCCGATCCAACGGTGAACAATTTTTCTGGTTCGGGCAGCAACGTCTTGAACGCTGACAATTTTGACGTGCGTGGCGACTACGTCCTCAACACGAAGACGCAGGTTTTCGGACGCTACAGCTACCAAAAGTTCCTTAGGTCCGGACCCGGCCTATTTGGAGACGTTGCCGGTGGTCCGGCGCTTCCCGCTGACTCGGGCGGCCAATTTGCTGGGACCTCCAAGGTCCGAAACCAGAGTCTCGCCACTGGTTTTGACTACACCTTCAGCCCCACTTTGCTAACTGACTTTCGTTTTGGATATATGCGCTATCACGTTGACGTGGCACCGGGTGGCCTAGGCACCACGCCCGCGACAGACGCGGGTATACCCGGATTAAATATCGACAAGCTGTATACCACCGGCATGCCTTATTTCCACGTGACCACTTCGGGTCTGCCAGACTTTAATTTCGGATACTCCCTCGGGGCGAATCAGTGCAACTGCCCACTTCTCGAGAGCGAGCACCAATACCAGTTTGTTAACAACTGGACCAAAATCCGCGGCAACCACACTTTCAAGTTTGGAGCGGATATCCGCTATGCTTACAATCTTCGTGTCCCTAGCGACGTTCACCGAGCTGGTGAGCTCACTTTCGATAGCGGCCAGACTCAGGGTCAAATCCCGGACCCCAAAAATCCCGGCAAGTTCCTCACCGATGGGGGATCGGGGTTGGCATCATTTCTTCTGGGTAACGTGATCTCCTTCGGGCGCTACGTAAGTAACTCGACCACCGCTAACGAGACTCAGCCACGCTTTTTCTTCTTTGGTCAGGACACCTGGCGAGTCAACAACAAGCTGACTGTTAATCTCGGACTTCGATGGGAGATTTACAAGCCGGAATCTGTGCGGGGCACCGGTCAGGGCGGATGGGTTGATTGGACCACCGGCGAGGTTCGTGTTGCAGGCCAACAGGGCGTAGATCTGACGGGCAATACGAGCACTAGCTATACCCACTTTGCTCCTCGTCTAGGTATCGCCTACCAATGGGACCCGAAGACCGTGGTGCGGCTGGGCTACGGCCGCAGCTATGACATCGGCGTTTTCGGGTCTATCTTTGGTCACGCCGTTACGCAAAACTTGCCAGTGCTGGCGAGCCAGTCGATATCCACGAATACTCTGGCAACTAGGCAGGACTTCAACACTGCTTTCTTCCTCTCGAACGGGCCGGTCCTTCTGAATCCAGCAACGGCTCTCGGCGGCACCCTGGCGACGAGCAACTGCAACGCCATAACCGATCCGAGCGGCGTCAATCCAGGCACCGGCGTATTCACACCGGATAAGCCCCAATGCGTCGGGCCCAACGGCCGGCCGCTTTTGCCGGATGGGATCAATGCCTTTGTTCGCCCGTTTAGTAACCGTCTGCCAACCGTTGATGCCTGGAACGCCACCGTACAGCGCCAGGTCACGTCGACAATCAGCGCGACCATTTCCTATGTCGGTAACAAGGGGACGCATACGATTGGTGGCGGCCCAGACTACCCGTTCAACAATGCAAGGTTGGCAGGCTACGATCCCACCCTTTCAGGCGACAAGGCAACCTTAAACCAGAACCTACGCAGACCCTTCTATTCCAAATATGGCTGGACGGAGGGTTTCCGTTACTTCGGGAACGATTTCAACAACCATTACAATGCTCTGCAGGTGACTGTGGAGAAGCGGTTTGCGTCTGGTTTGTCCTTCAATTCAAACTACACTTTTCAGCATGCCAAAGCGGACTTGGATGGGGGAACCGCGGGCTATGACAAGAGCGTAAACTACGGTCCGAACGACAACTATCGCAACCACGTGTTCATCTTCACCCAGGTCTACCAACTCCCGTTTGGTACCGGCAAAAGGTTTGGTAGCAATGTCGGCCGTCTCGGGGATTTGCTCATCGGTGGTTGGGAGTTGAATGGCACTACGAATTTTTCTAGTGGGTTACCCTTCACGCCCGGCCTCAGCACCTGTCACCCGTCAAGCGACACGGGACCCTGCCGACCGGACCTTGTCGGATCGGTCAAGGATGGTACGCGCTCTGGGGATCCAAATGTCCCCGGGTACTGGTTCCAAACCACGGCAGGAGTAGCGCTCGACGCGGCCGGGAAGGCTAGCGGGTCATGGGCTCAGCCGGCGGTGGATACCTTCGGGAGTGTTGGACGCAACACCTTGCGTGGGCCAAGGTACTTTGATTCTGACCTGGCTTTGTTCAAGAACTTTACCATCACGGAAAGGGCCAAGGCTCAATTCCAATTCCAGTTCTACAACATATTTAACCACGTTAATCTGGGGAACCCGGACGGATGCGTTGACTGTTTGAGTAACGGAGTTAACACTGGTGGCAAGATTACCGGTATTGCTTCCAACTCTCAACTGCGCTCGTTAACATACGGGTTCAAGCTCAGTTTCTAACACGGAAGCACCACACCCCAAATAAGAAGGGAGCCCTGACGGGCTCCCTTTTTTATGTTCTAATCAGCTTTTCAAATCCTTGGAACTCTTACGTGACCAAGATTCTACTGTTTTCAGTTTTCTTTGTGAGTGCCGTCATTGGGTCAACGGTTCAGGCGGCGCGCCGTTCGTCAGACGAGCAAACTGCGAAACCCGTTTTACCGCCGGAGGACGATTCCAAAGCATCGAGCGACGCTTTCGCCCAGCCCCGCCATCTGCTGCAGCAAGGCAAATACGATGATGCGCTTGCTGCGCTTCACGACATCGAAGCTCAGCGTCCCGTGACCAAGGGACTCTCGCACGAGTTTGGTCTCGCCTATTACAAAAAGGCCGACTATCTAAACGCCATCACGTATCTGAAGAAAGCGCGCGAGGAAAATCCCGAGGATGGCGAAGCGGTCCAGTTGCTGGGCCTTTCTTTTTATCTCGCGGGCCGGCCTGCGGACGCCATCGCGCCGCTCGAAAAGGTGCAGACTTGGTTCCCAAGCGCGAACGTCGACGCCGCTTATATCCTAGGTACCTGCTACATCCAGACAAAAGACTACCCTCACGCTCGCGGCGCCTTCGCAAAAATGTTCGGCGTCTCCTCCGACTCCGCCGCCAGCTACCTTTTCACCGCGCGCATGTTGCTGCGCCAGGACTTTGGCCCCGTTGCCGAGGAATACGCGCAAAAAGCCGTGTCGCTCGATCCCAAACTCCCCCTCGCGCATTTTCTGCTCGGCGAAATCGACCTCTATCACTCCAAGATCTCCGAAGCGGCCGACGAATTCCAGAAAGAGTTGCAGCTCAATCCCGGCTACGCCCCAGCGTATTACAAGCTCGCCGACGCCTACTCCCGCATCCAAAAATTCGACGAAGCCGAAAAACTGCTACAGCGTTCCATCTGGCTCGATGCCACCTCCACCGGTCCCTACATCCTCCTGGGTAAAGTCCTCGCGAAAAAGGGTGAAACCGAGCTCGCCGTCCGCACGCTGCAACGCGCCCTGGCAATGGATCCCAGCAATCCCGTCCCGCATCATTTGCTCGGCCAAGCCTATCGCGACCTGGGTAAGAGCGAAGACGCGGAGCGTGAGCTAAAGCTCGCAGCGCAGCTCGAAGAACGCCAGACTTCTAAGCCATAGAATGTTTTGACGTACAATGTTCCCGCCAACATGCGGGCGCCAAACCTCATGAGAAAACTTTCCCTTTAGATGGCTGACAAGAACTACGTCACAATCGGCTTGGGCGAACTCCTCTGGGACATGTTTCCCGAGGGCAAGCAACTGGGCGGAGCGCCCGCAAACTTCGCGTACATGACAAGGCTGCTGGGCGACGAAGGTATTGTTGCCAGTCGCGTCGGCAGCGATGCTCTCGGTCGCGCTGCGGGGCGCCGCCTCGAACGCCTCGGTGTACGCGCCTCTCATCTCCAGCTTGATTCCATTTATCCCACAGGAACCGTCAACGTCAGAGTTGATCCCGCCGGCCAGCCGACTTTCGAGATCGCAGAGTCTGTAGCGTGGGATTTCTTCGAATGGACGCCCGATTGGCGTTCGCTTGCGGAGCGTGCGGATGCGGTTTGTTTCGGCTCACTCGCACAACGCTGCCCGCGCTCTCGCGCAACGATCCGTGCGTTTCTCAGCGCCCTCCGCCCCGGCGCCACACGCGTCCTTGACGTCAATCTGCGCCAGTCCTTTTACAATGCGGAAACGCTATCGGAATCCGCCAAGCTGGCACACATCATAAAAGTGAATAACGACGAACTTCCCGTCGTTGCCAAGCTTTTGGGCATCCCTTTTATCTATGACGAAACGCGCGCGGCTCATTGGCTGCGGGACACTTTTGGATTGAAGCTGGTCTGCATCACACGCGGTCCCAAGGGCAGCTTGGTGGTTGGCGAAGACGAAACCAGCGAGCATCCCGGGTTTCGCGTGCATGTAGCGGACACCGTGGGCGCCGGTGACGCTTTCACCGCCGCGCTTGTCTACCATTACCTGCGCCACGCATCCGCTTCCACTTTGAACGAAGCCGCCAATCGGATGGGCGCGTGGGTGTCCACGGAAACTGGAGCAACCCCGGCGCGAGATGAATTCCACCTCAAAAAAATCCGCACCGCTGTCGGTACGGAAGAGTTCTAGCGGCCTGAGCCAGGCTTTGCAGTCTGCTCGTTGGCCAAACGCGTGACGGAAGTCTCCGGCAATTGGTGCAGCAGCGCCAGAAATACCCCATTCGTCCAGCCGAACCCCACGATGTTCATGTGATAGCCGGCGGTCACCTGCGTTTCCGAGGAGCGCGTAACCGCATTGTATTTCTCGCGAATCGTGCCGTCGCGGCGGAAATTCTCTGCCACGGTGGACAGAAATTCGTACGACACGCGATCCGCTTCCTCGCTGAACCCATAGTGCCGGATTCCTTCGTCGGCAACCAACTGGTCCGGCGCCCATGCATAGGGAAAGTCCCATTGGCCGCCGGTTTCGTGGGGACTCATCACCAGCCCGCCCGGTTTCTCAAACGTGGGCAGATGTTGCATCACCGCCCGCGCCTGCTCTGGCGTAGAAATTCCTGCCCACATCGGAAAAAACGCCGTCACATATTCGTAGTCCGAGCGCTTCCCTTTTTCAAAGTCATAGTCGAAGTACAAACCCCGCTCGCTGTCCCAAAGATATTTCTGAATGCCTTCTTTTCGTTCCTCCGCCCGTTTTCGCCAATCTTCCGCGTCTGATTTGCGTCCCAAGATCCCACTCATCTGTTCCAAATCTTTCTCGGTCTTGTAGAGCAAGCTGTTCAAGCACACTGGCGCATAATGATGCGTCCTTGCTCCATGTGGCCCAAAACGAAACGAGACGTCATAGCCAGATTCCCGCATCGCGCGGTCGCCTTTGTAATAGTCCGCGCTCAGTGATGCTGTGCCCGCGGAATCGCATGCCGCCTGCGCCATTGCTTTGGTCGAATCACAGACCTGCAGGGCGAACAGCGGCCCTACATGCGGCTGATCCTTCTGCGGAACAACGTAGTCTCGCCACTCATCCTGCTGCTGCCCGAGGAAAAATCCTGCGACCTGCCGGTAGTGCCCAGTTTCGTCCTTCACGCTCTCCGGTGCCGGCCCATTCCCAAAATCGTAGTAGCGCGAGAGTCCCGTCGTTCCCGCCAAATGCGGCTCGCGCGTCCACAGACTGTAGTCCCGCGTCGCATATGAATACGCGCGCTCCAGCCAAGCGCGGTCCTCCTTCCCTTCGGCCTTCTGTGCATCATAAACTGCCAAAATCATCGAGGTGAGGAACGGTGGCTGCGAGCGCGTCAGATAGTACGTCCGATTTGCGTTCAGCACCGCGCCATAGTGCTCGATCTCAAAGAAAAAATTCTCCACCATCCCCCGCGCCAGCTCAATTCTCTTGTCTTCCACCAGCCCGCGGACGATGAAGTAGCTGTCCCATCCATACATCTCGTTGAATCTTCCTCCGGGAACGACGTATTTGTTGTTCAGATAGAGCAAACCCGGGGGCTCGAGGTTGCTCGTGTCCACCTCGCCCAGTTTGTGAATCACTTGCGGCAGATGCTTCACCTGCACGTTGCACTGTTTTTGCATGTGCTGCACGTCCGCCGGCACTTCGAAATCCGCTGGAAGGTACAGCACCGAGGCAGCCGCCAATTTCGGATCCACAATCACTTTGCAATCCATCAGCGAGCGCGTCAACGTATCCCACCCCGCAGCTATATAGCTGCGAATTTGCCGCAGCCCCGCCTCCTTCTTTTCTACGCCTTGAGCGAAACTTGCAGGTGCAAAAACGGCGCAGAAAACGATTGCCGCGAGCGCGATATTGCGGCACCGGCTGAAGGCGTGATTGGTCCTCGACGAGGCCCGCGAACGTGGGTTTTTCATGGTGCCAAGAGCATATTCCTTTGGCTCGGCGGGAGCAATATCTCTTTTAGGGAGAACACGATACGAGCCTTTGCCCAGGTTTTCTTCGTGGGGTTCCGGTCCGGCCCGGAGCCTTGGCTCAGGTAGCGCGGCTATCAATCGGTATGGCCGTTCCCGTGATGTTTTTGGCGCGCTCGTCGGCGAGCCAAAGAATAAGATCGGCGACATCGACGGGCTTCAGCCACTTCGAAAAATCCGCGCCGGGCATTGCTTTGCGGTTTGCAGGTGTGTCCATCGTGCCGGGAAGGACTACGTTGGCGGTCAATCCCGCGTCCTTGTTCTCCAGCGCTACCGTGCGAACAAGGCTCACCAGCGCGGACTTGAAGGTGACGTAGGCCGCGAGGCCGGCGTGAGGCTCAACGGCCGCAAGGCTGCCGATCGCGACGATGCGACCTGAGCCGGACTTTCGCAGATGCGGGATCGCTGCGCGCAAGACGTAAAACGCCGAAGTAAGATTCAGGTCGCGCAGCCGCTCCCAAGTGGCATCGTCCGTCTCCGCCACCGGGGTGCCGCCTGCAAAGCCGCCTAGCAAATGTACGAGCACGTCGAGCCTGCGGTAGCGGTCGACCAAGGCGCTAATCGCGCTAGCAGCGGCGGTGGACTTCGTGAGGTCCGCCGGCAGCGCAACAAAATTCGGAGCCGGGAAATCTTCCTGCGAGATGCTGCGCTCTACGCCGACAACCGTCGCGCCGCTCGCCAGGAAGCGTTGCGTCACGAAGGTGCCCAACCCTCCTTTTGCTCCCGTGATTAGAACTACTCGGTCGCTCATAAGTCCCCCGCCTCACTCAATGAAGTTGGTTACGATCCAACCGACAGGATATCGTCAGAAAGCACAAAATCGGTAAGCCCTTGGTGAGTAGCCGCGCATAGGCAGGCTCACATCTAACAATCATGTGGAAGATCTTTCGCCGCAAGCCTCGACCGCCGCAGCAGGTCACGACTGGCCGCTTCGAGATCGAGCGCAACGGTGAAGTCGCCTTTCTCGATTACACTTTGGCCGGAAATATTCTGACGCTACACCATACGGAGGTTCCTGAAAAATTGCATCATATGGGTCTTGCGTCCTCTCTAGCAGAAACCGCTCTCCGTTGGGCCCGAGAGCACAATCTCAAGGTCGACATTGTTTGCCCGACGGTACAGCAGTATGTAGCGAAACATCTGGAGTACTCGGATCTTGTTATGCATTGATGTGGCGACTAATTATTCGTGCGAGCTGCAAACCGACTGGGACTCGCGCTGTGAACAACTTCTCTAGCCATAGAGCTCACGGTTGCGCATCGAACGCTCCCGCAGCATCTCGCCACAGGTCGCATTGCACCCTAACCGTGTCGGAGCACCCTGCGATTTAGACGGCCAGTGTTGCAGTAAATGGTTCTGTTGGTTAGATTTGTAGTGCCATTGCCCGGGTGGCGGAATGGCAGACGCTGAGGACTTAAAATCCTCCGGGGATTTTTCCTCATGTGGGTTCGACTCCCACCCCGGGCACCACCGATCCTTCACGTTGTTCTCGGTGAATGAAGTAGGACGCCGCAAAGGATTCATGCAGCGCACCTTCCCAGCCTTGGGAATTTTCTTTCTGTTGATCGGCGCCGCAGCTTGCTCGTTACTGCTGTTTTCTCCTTCCGGAGTCCCGTCACACCAATCCGCAGCTCCATCGCCGACCTATCTCGGTTTCGATCTAAACGCTTATCCTGGCGACGATGCGCTTCCTATCTTGCGCAAAACCTTTTCTTTCGGCGGTTATTGGCTCAGCGCTCCGCCCGGAGTAAAGCAAAACAACTGGATCGAGAAGCGACAACGCATGCTCTCTCAGAAATTTGGCTTTCTGCTTCTCTACAATGGTCCGCAAAGCAACGAACTAAAATCGCCTGTGCAATCTGGCAAGAGAGCGACCGCTGACGCGGCAAAGGCGGCCACGGCGGCAAAGAAGGAAGGCTTTCCTTTACACGCGATCATTTTTCTGGATATCGAAGAAGGCGGCCGCCTGCCGGCAAACTATCACGCGTACCTCCGAGCTTGGGTCGATGGACTCGCACGCGCCGGTTATCGCGCTGGAGTCTATTGCTCAGGCATGCCCGTGAACGAAGGAAAGGGCGTGACCATCGTCACCGCCGACGACATTCGCAACAATCTGGGCAAACGCAACATCGCTTACTTTGTCTATAACGACTCGTGCCAGCCGTCGCCCGGCTGCGTTGTCTCTCACAATCCGCCACCTCCGTCCGCAAGCGGCGTTCCCTACGCCGCAGTCTGGCAGTTCGCGCAGTCTCCGCGTCGCAAGGAATTCTCCGCGCGTTGCGCCGCCACATACAATCGCGATGGCAATTGCTACGCCCCGGGCGACACCGCGCACGCCTGGTTCCTCGACCTCAACTCCGCCACAAGCCCTGATCCTTCGAGCGGTCGGGACAAGGGACCGTAGCGCCAACACGTTGCTGGCGCGGCGCAGATGCCGGGCCGGAGAGGACAGTCGCGCCCTCACCGTCCACCAACGCTTTAAATTTGTCCAAACCCGCCATCCACCGGAATCTCCGCACCGGTAATGTAGGACGCGTCCGATGACGCTAGAAACGCTACCGCCCCCGCGATTTCATCTGGCTGACCGATTCGCTTCATCGGGACTCGGCTTATGATGCCTGCTGCGAATTCCTCCATCTGTTCTTTCGACAGCCCGGTGCGCGCAAATCCTTCCGGCGTATTGATCGGCCCCGGGCTCACCGCGTTAACCCGGATTCCGCGCCCCACCAGCTCCGCCGCCATCGAGCGCGTGAACGACCGCATCGCTGCTTTTGTCGCCGCGTACACCGTGCCATTGACGACTCCCGTCTCGCCGGCCACGGAAGTGTTCAAGATGATCGATGCGCCATCGTTCAGAAACGGCAGCGCCTTCTGAATAGTGAAATACGCGCCCTTAGTATTGGTATCAAAGAGCTCGTCATACAGGCCTTCCGTAGTTGCGTCAAATGGGACAAATTTGTAAATCCCCGCGTTCACGAACAAGACGTCGATCTTTCCGAACTTTTTCGATACCGCCGCGTACAGCTTGTCCAGGTCGGCCGCCTTGGCGACGTCGGACTGCACGGCCAGCACGCCGTTGCCAATCGTCTTCACCGCCTGGTCAAGCGTCTGCGCATTGCGACCCGAGATTGCCACTTGCGCGCCCTCTTCCTGCAGCCGCTTCGCCGCCGCAAGCCCGATGCCGCTGTTTCCTCCCGTTACTACCGCCACTTTTCCTTCGAGTCTTTTCATTGCTCTCTCCAGTCTGCGGACCGTCGTACGGAACCGGTCCCGTCCATTTCGATATTTAGATGATCGTCTAACTATTCCGTTGCATCAAACTTCAGGGGGGACTGCCGGATACCCTCATTCCCGTCCTCCCCAGACTCAGCTAAACTGGGAGGCCACCTATGGAACGCGCCCGTATCCAGAAGATTTCAAAGGCTTTGGCGGATCCCACTCGCCTCCTGATTTTCGAGGCCATCTGCGCCAATAAGGAAATGATCTGTGGTGACCTCGTGGCCCTCCGCGGTGTCACCCCCGCCACGGTCTCCCATCACCTGAAAATTCTCGCTGACGCCGGCCTTATCGAATGCCGTCGGCAAGGTCAGTGCGTACACAACCGCGTCGTCCGCGAAACCATCGCGGAGTATTCGCGAGCCCTGGCGCACATCGCGCGCGGTAAAAGAGCCGCGACCCGCAGGTAATTTCCGTCTGCCTACGTCGCCGCGCCAAAACTCTCTATACTATTTGCAATCTCACCCTGCCTACCGGAGGTCACCATGCGTGAAACCAGGCGCAGGTTTGTGCTGGCATTGTCCGCGGTAGCGGGCTGCCTCGCCGCGCGAGAAACTCCGGCATTCGCTCAGCGGCGCCGTCCGTTTCCAGATCCGCCAGAACCTGCCGAGAAAAAGAATCCTGCTGATTCTGCGCCCGATGCCTTGGGCCACCAGTCCGCGCGAAGGGCATTGCAGGAAAAGGAGCGGGAATTTCGCTCCGGCATAGAACGCCTCTATCAGCTCACGGGCGAACTGCGCGACGAAGTGCAAAAGACCGTCACCAGCGACGTTCTCTCCATCCGCATGTACAAGAAGACCGAAGAAATCGAGAAGTTGGCAAAGCAACTAAAGAGCAAAGCCAAAGGCTAATGTCCACGCCAGTACCCAGCCCCTTCGATTAAACCGGAATCGCCGCTTCGAACGTGCCAGATTCGGCAACGCCGATGCGGACTGCCTTCGCGAAGGCGAGCTTTTGATGCGAAACTATAAGAAAGCGAACCGATTGGCGGAAAGATATTTTGGAGGAAATATGTCTGAAACTTCTCACGTTTTACAGGCGGGCCACTTGGCCGAAGGCAAAGGCTTCTTCGAACGCCTGCTGGATTTTTCCTTTGAGTACTTCATCACCCAGAAGTACGCGAAGCTCCTGTACGGAATCCATCTGTTATTAGGACTAATCGTAGGCACCTGGTACGTTTTCAATGGTTTTCAGACCTCCACATCGCAGGGACTCCTCACGCTCTTGCTCGCCGTGGTCGGCTATTTCTTGTGGATTCTGTACGTGCGAGTGGCTCTCGAGTTTCTCGTCGCCATGTTTCGCACGGCAGAGAACATTGCGCGCGCCAGCGGAGGCGGTCGCGACTCCTAGCCTTTACCGATCTGGCCGGCACCGTCTACCCGCATTTCAGGGGTGTCTGGGTTGCTTTTTCGTGACGCTCCAAACGTATCCTTTTTCCGCCATGAGTAATCAAAGCTGATACCTGTCGGACATTGGTGTCCGCCGAGATCACGCCGCCAGAAAGCGCATTGCTTTCTGTTTAAGGGGGAAACTTTATGAGTCCCAGAAACCATCGTTCCCACGCTAAAAACGAACAACTTGAGGCAGGCTCGGACCGTGCAAGTCCCATCCTGCACCAGAAAGCCCGCGAAATTCAGCCGTACGGGAAACTTACGCCCATGCCCATCGCGCTTGATGAAAATGTGCGAGCCGAGAGCGTCGGCAATCTAAATCAGCTTCTTGCCGACACGATGACGTTGCGCGACATGTACAAGAAACATCATTGGCAAGTCGCCGGCCACACTTTCTATCAACTGCATCTGCTTTTCGACAAGCATCACGGCGAGCAGGACGAATTGGTGGACACCATCGCGGAGCGCATCCAGCTTCTGGGCGGCGTCAGCCTTGCCATGGCCGCCGATGTTGCGGAAACCACTATGATTCCCAGGCCGCCTCGCGGTCGCGAGGAAGTGCCCGTCCAGATTTCGCGTTTGCTGGAAGCCCATGAGCTGATCATCAAAGAAGCTCGCACGATGGCCAAGAAAGCCGATGAAGCGGGCGATGACGGCACAAATGACGTGTTGGTCAGCGACGTGATCCGCACGAACGAACTGCAAGCCTGGTTTGTCGCTGAGCACGTTGTCGACGTTCCGCTAGTGCGCGCGGCTAACGCCTAGCTTGCGGCCGTCACGCTCAGAGCTGGGGTTTTCGTCCCTAGCACTTCCAGAAACTTGGCGAGCCAGGCATGGAGCGCGGGCCACGCCGGGGCCGTGACCAGATTGCCGTCCACGATAGCTTGGTCCATACCGATATCGGCGTACGTGCCTCCAGCGATCGTGACGTCAGGCGCTGAAGCGGGATAGGCGCTGCATTTTCTTCCCTTCAACACGCCGGCGGCGGCCAAGAGCTGAGCCGCGTGACAGATGGCGGCGATTGGCTTTTTTGTCTTATCAAAGTGGCGCACAATTTCCAGGACGCGGGGATTTAGCCGGATGTACTCCACAGCGCGGCCCCCGGGAATCATCAGCGCATCGTAATCTTCCGCCTTAATTTGATCGAACGTGGCATTCAATGCAAAATTGTGCCCGCGTTTTTCGGTGTAAGTTTGCTCCCCTTCAAAATCGTGAATACAGGTGGCCACGAACTCGCCGGATTTCTTACCAGGGCAGACGGCGTGAACTGTGTGCCCAACCATAAGGAGCGCCTGGAACGGCACCATGACTTCGTAATCTTCCACGTAATCGCCGATTAACATCAGGATGGATTTCTTAGACATTTCTCGCCTCCCGGAACATCATACAGTTAGTTGCGGCAAATCGTCATTCGTTGACAAAGGCCGCTGCGGCGGGCAAAATTAATTTGCCTCGCAGTGCTGGCTGGCTCGGCTCGAGCCGGCTCAACACACCGCATAAGTGCCCGAATGGCGGAACTGGCAGACGCGCTAGATTCAGGTTCTAGTGATCGCAAGGTCGTGGAGGTTCGAGTCCTCTTTCGGGCACCAATTTTTCTTATTCCTTAGCTGCCGACAGCACGCTTTCTGCGTGCACAGCGCCTTCCGGCGTGTCCTCGTGCTTGAAATAGATGTAGAGGTCGCCCCTGGCGCCGAGCCGCGCGATTCTTTGTTCGAGCGCTTTGCGTTCTTTCGCTGAATACTCCTCCTTCCGCAGACGCAAATAGGCGAAGTCAGCGGTCTGCACATCCGGCGTTTCGAGCTTTTCGCTCTCGGCGTTGCACAGCGCGGCATTTGCGGAGCGCAACGCGCTATAAACTTCTTCGCTGAACCACGAATCGTGCCGAAACTCAAAGGCGGCGCGCAGTGATCTTGGCAGCCCGGCCAGGAAATCGCTCAGCAAAGCGACATCGCATTTCAAGAACGGCGGCAATTGAAATAGGACTGGACCTAGTTTCTTCTCTTCATCGAGCGGCTGCAGCGAACGGAGAAAATCCGAAGTAAAATCCGCCACCTCGCGCAGCCTGGCGACATGCGTGATTTTCTGGTGCGCCTTGATGGCGAATTGGAAATTCGTGGGTGTGGCCTCGATCCAGCCACGCAGCAATTTTTCCGTCGGGAACCGGCGGAACGTGTAGTTAACCTCCACCGTGTTCAGGCGCGTCGCATAGTGATTCAGGAATTTCGCGGAGGCGAGCTTCGCCGGATAGAAGCCGGGCTTCCAGCTTGGATACGCCCATCCCGATGTGCCTGCGTAAAGCATAAACTCTGAATCAGCGTCCTTTGTTTACTTCCCGGCCAGTTCGGGCGCAGCGTTCGGCTTTGTGCCAGGCGGGCTGCGTCCTTGCGCGTTTATTTTGCGAGGAGCGATTTCCAGCGCACCCAGGCTTCCGTGCGGGCTTTGCGGTTCGCTTCGTTCGTGTCCGGCGCTTCTCCCGCGCGCATAAAACCGTGGCCGGCGCCTTCGTACGTGACCGGCTCGAATGTTTTGCCGGCGGCTTTCATGTTTTGAATTGTTTCCGGAAGAGTTGCGTCAATGCGCGCGTCTTCCCCCGCGTAGAAGCCGTACACCGGGGCGGCAATGCGCGTTATTGTTTCCTTTTCAGGCGGCGGCCCATAGAACACGAACGCGGCAGCCAAGTCGCCGCGATTGGTGGCAAAGCGAAAGCTCTGTCCGCCACCCCAGCAGAATCCCACGACGAAAAGTTTGCCGTTGCTCGCGGGCAGCTTCTGTCCATAGCCCGCCACGGCGTTGAGATCTGCGGTGACCTGGTCAGGATTCAGATGGCTCACCGCTTCGGTGGCTTTGCCCTGGGGAAAATCGAAACTGCGGCCGCCGTTTGGTCCCATGCCGGAGAGCAGATCGGGGGCAACCGCGATGTAGCCGGCTTCGGCGATCTGGTCGGCGAGATCCTGCACCCAGTCCGTCATGCCAAAGATTTCGTGGATCACCAGCACCACGGGCGTCTTGGCCTTCGACTCCGGATAGACGACGAATGTCTCCACCGAGCGGGTATCGTGTTTGACGTTGACCCATTCGCGATGCCGCGGCGATTTTTCCAGCTTGGCTTTGGCCCAGTCTTGCGCCGAAGCAACCTGTGCCGCGAGCAGCAGAAGAACAAGTGAGAGGTATTTCATGGCAAGCCTCCTCCAACCAGGAAAGCCTGGAATTTAGCACAGAGTGTGCCGGGGATGTGCAGCACCGCGGAAAAAACAATCTGCAGGCAGGAAGCAGGGCTCTCGGCTCTACTATTCGGAGGGGCCGAGGGGAAGGAAATACTGCGTGCCCTTGACGGGGTCTTGAAGGCGGCGCAGGAGTTGCTGCAAATCGGCGCTGCGTTCTACGAAGTCGATTTCGGAGGTGTTGATCACCAGGAGGTCAGAGGCCGCGTACCGGAAAAAGAAATGTTCGTAGGCGCGGGCGACTTCCTCGATGTACTCGAGGGAGATTTGTGTTTCTTCGCGGGACGCCTTTTTGGCGATGCGCACGCGCAGCACTTCGGGCTTGGCTTGGAGGTAGATGAGCAGATCGGGCGCGGGAAGCTCGGCCGCCAGCGCCTCGTAGTAGCGCTCGTAGAGCTTCAATTCTTCGTCATCGAGATTGAGATTCGCGAAGATGCGGTCCTTCTCCATCAGGAAATCCGAGATGACCGGCCCCGGCGCCTCGATCGCTAGCGCCTCGCGAAGCCGCTTTTGCCGCTCCATCAGGAAATACATCTGCGCGCGTAAAGCAGAGCCCGGCTTTTCCTTGTAAAACTCGGCGAGGAAGGGGTTGTCTTCGCAATCGTACACGCGGCGGGCGTGCAAGCGCTCGGCGAGGATCTTAGCGAGGGTGCTCTTGCCTACGCGCAACGGACCTTCGATGACGATGAAACGGGGAGCTTGCGGTCCCCGCGTGGGAACGGGAGCGCGTTTGGCCGAGGACGATTCGTTGGGCGACATTCTTCGAGTAATTGCGACCGCCGCCGGCACTAAAACCCCTGGCGAGGGATCGATGCGCGGGATTATAGCAGAGCGGCAAATCGTAGCGGCCACCTTTAGGTGGGCCGCCGCAAGCTTGGTAGGCGCCTCGAGCCCTTGAGCCTGCGAATACTGAGGGTAAGAACGTGCCGAGAAGCGGTAAAACTTTTCTGGAACTCCTAGTACCCAAGTTTGAAAAACGGCAAACGGAAGCCCCAAAGCGAGGTACTAAACCGAATGTGACCAATGGGCCAGTGCCACCTGCCCTTTTGGGCAGTAAAGTTACCTCAGTTGCGAATGGGGATTTAGTTGCTCTCGCAACCACTGAGGTGAACCATGCTGTTGGCAACCATCATTCTTCTGAGCGCGATTCCGCAGAGTGGCGAGCTCGCAAGGTCGTTGGCAAATGCTCCTGTCGAGGTGAGTGCCGAGGCCAGCAAGGACGCCGTCGGCGCGAGAAGCTTGCCGTCGATGCCCACCCCGAAGGCGAAAATCATTGCGGAAGTCGATGGTGTAAGTTCCAACGTTACCGCCAGCGTGGCGGGCGCGGAAGCGCTGCAGCCGCCCCGTGTAGCACTGGCGATTCAGCCCGTGAAGCAGGCGTACACGCGGCCGCGCGAGACTCGCGAGCAGCGTTTCGCGTGGTACACCCTGACGGTAACCGGCCATGGCGCTGCGGCGTTTGACGCTTATTCGACGCGGCGTGCGCTCTCCGGGAACTACGGAACGGAAGGCAATCCGCTGCTGCGGCCCTTCGCGCATTCCAATGCGCTGTATGTCGCCACTCAGGTCAGCCCCGCCGTAATGGATTTGCTAGGCAAGCGCATGATGGTCAGCGAGAATCGCTGGGTTCGCCGGATGTGGTGGCTGCCGCAGGTGGCGGGTTCGGGATTTTCGATTGGTGCCGGCGTCCACAATATGGGTGTGGTGAAGTAAACAGGTTTAAAGCGCAGAAACAAGCGCCACGAATTCCCCGCCAAATCCCAGCCAGAGCACACAAAAGCCGTCCCGGTGAACAGTTCACCGGGACGGCTTTTATTTGGGCGCTCTAAGAGCCGAACGATCGAGATCCAAAATTCGCTATTTGCCGACGACAAGTATGGCGAAGGAGCCAGGCTTCATTTTGCCGCGACGTTCCCCAGGTGCTGGCGGTTCGAACTCGGCGGTGGGCAGAAAGATCTTGTGCGTCTTTAGATCGAGCCCCATAGTGCGCGCGGTC
>Ga0209526_10000312_pt1 | contig 30447 bp, 24 predicted proteins | sample JacPinW_OM2H0_M1_FD_188566 | JGI IMG/M metagenome (GOLD analysis project Ga0209526, IMG submission 188566) | Forest soil microbial communities from Algoma, Ontario, Canada - Jack Pine, Ontario site 1_JW_OM2H0_M1 (SPAdes) (version 2) | ecosystem: Environmental > Terrestrial > Soil > Boreal... | reverse complement strand
ATGCCGATTTATGAGTTCAAGTGCTCGAAATGCGGCGATGTCTTTGAAGTGATGGGCAGCTACGCAGAGCGTGAGAAGGAACATGCCTGCCCGAAGTGCGGCAGCACAGAGGTCAAGCAGGCGATCTCGCTCTTCTCCGCGGCGCCACCCAAATCCTGGTAGGGCTGCAGCCCCCAACCTGACCCTCCCCCGTAAACGGGGAGGGGATTATGCGCTAGGTAGGGCTGCCTTCCAGGGCCGGCGACACGGACAAAAGGGTGGCGGCATGCACGCCGGAAGCAGGGGGAAGGCGAACGACGAACGTGCTGCCCTTGCCGACCTCGCTCCGCTCGAGGGTGAGCGAGCCGCCGTGGCGGTCGGCCAGCTCGCGGCTGATGAAGAGGCCGAGACCGGTACCAGGCTGTGGTCCGAGGCCTGGATCATCGATGCGGAAGAAGCGCTCGAAGATCTTGTCGTGCTTGTCGCGCGGGATGCCCACCCCGTGGTCTTCGACGATCAGCGCCGGGCCTTCCTCGTTGATAACGGTCAGCCTGACCCATGGCCGGCCCGCGCTGTAGGTGAGTGCGTTGTTCATGAGGTTGTCGATGATTCGGGCCAGCTGCTCGCGATCGGCGTTCACCGCGACCGGCTCGTCCGGTTCGCTGTAGGTCATCTCCGCCCGGAGCAGGCCGGCTCGGGCTTCAGCGCGGGCGATGGCCTGCCGAGCCATCTCGCGGAGGTCGAGCGTCTTGGTATCGGTTGGTACGGTGCCACCCTCGATGCGAGCGGCGGTCAGCAGATCGTCGACGATGCTGTTCAGCTCGGTGGCCTTGCCGATCAGGACCCGGAGCGGTCGCTCCCATTTGTCGGGCGTGAGGGTGCCATCCTGGAGCATCGACAGGTAGCCGGTGATCACCGAGAGCGGTGTGCGCAATTCGTGGGCCGCCATGCTGAGGAACGCGCTCTTGCTCTTGCTCGCCTCCTGGGCTTCGGCGAAGAGGATCTGCGATTGCTTGAGCAACTCTTCGGTGCGCATGTTGGCCTCGATCGTGTTGAGGACGACACCAATGCCATCGGTCAGCTGATCGAGGAAGTCGAGGTGGGTCTCATTGAAAGGTTGGACAGAGGCCAGCTCGACCACCGCCTTGACCCGGCCCTCGAACAGCACCGGCAGCACCACGATGCTGTTCGGGGCGGCTTCGCCGAGACCTGAGCGGATGCCGATGTACCCGGACGGCACGGTGGTGAGCAGGATCCGCCGCGCATCCCGAGCGCACTGGCCGACCAGCCCCTCACCCCAGCGAAAGGCCTTCCCGGCGCCTTCGCTCTCACTGACGGCGTAGCCGGCCGCCATGCGAAGCACCGGCTCCTCGGCGTCGCCGGTGTCGACGATATAGAAGGCGCCATACTGCGCCGACACCAGCGGAGCGATCTCCGTGAGGATCAGGTCCGCGACGGTGCGCAGGTCGCGCTGGCCCTGCAGCATCCGGGTGTGCTTGGCGATGTTGGTCTTGAGCCAGTCCTGCTCCATGTTTTTCTGGGTGGTCTCTTTGAGGTTGCGGATCATCTCGTTGATCTTGCCGCTCAGCAGGGCCACCTCACCGCTCGCCTCGACCCGGATCGACCGGGTGAGATCGCCTTCGGTAACCGCGGTCGTCACCTCGGCGATCGCCCGGACCTGGCCGGTCAGGTTGGCAGCCAGCTGGTTCACGTTGTCGGTCAGGTCCTTCCAGGTGCCCGCAGCGCCCGGGACGCTCGCCTGGCCGCCGAGCTCGCCTTCGACACCGACTTTTCGGGCCACCGTGGTGACCTGCTCGGCAAAGGTCGCCAGGGTGTCGGTCATTTCGTTGATGGTGTCGGCGAGGGCCGCGATTTCGCCCTTGGCTTCGAAGACCACCTTGCGGCGCAGGTCGCCGTTCGCGACGGCGGTCACGACGCGGGCGATGCCACGCACCTGGTCGGTGAGGTTACCGGCCATCAAGTTCACGCTGTCAGTCAGATCTTTCCAGGTCCCCGCCACGCCTTTGACCTGCGCCTGGCCGCCCAGCTTGCCTTCGGTACCGACCTCGCGGGCGACGCGCGTGACTTCCGAGGCGAAGGCGTTCAGCTGGTCGACCATGACGTTGATCGTGTTCTTGAGCTCGAGGACCTCGCCCTTGACCTCGACCGTGATCTTCTTTGACAGGTCGCCTTTTTGCACTGCGGTCGTGACCTCGGCGATGTTGCGGACCTGGGTCGTCAGGTTGGCGGCGAGCTGGTTGACGTTGTCGGTCAGGTCTTTCCAGGTGCCGGAGGTGCCCAGCACGTAGGCCTGGCCGCCCAGTCGGCCTTCAGTGCCGACCTCGCGCGCCACGCGAGTGACCTCGCCGGCGAAAGCGTTGAGTTGGTCGACCATGCCGTTGATGGTGTTCTTCAGGTCAAGGATCTCGCCGCGGACGTCGACCGTGATCTTCTTCGACAGGTCGCCATTGGCCACCGCGGTCGTCACCTCGGCGATGTTGCGCACGTGCGCCGTCAGATTGCCGGCCATGAAGTTGACGTTGTCGGTGAGGTCCTTCCAGATGCCGACCACCCCGCGGACCTGGGCCTGGCCGCCCAACCGACCCTCGGTACCGACCTCGCGGGCGACGCGGGTGACTTCCGACGCAAAGGCGTTGAGCTGATCGACCATGACGTTGATCGTGTCCTTCAGCTCCAGGATTTCGCCCTGGACGTCGACCGTGATCTTTTTCGACAGGTCGCCGCGGGCGACGGCGGTCGTCACCTGGGCGATATTGCGCACCTGGGCGGTCAGGTTGCCGGCCATCGAGTTGACGTTGTCGGTGAGGTCTTTCCAGGTCCCTGACGCACCGGGGACGTGGGCCTGGCCGCCCAGGCGGCCCTCGGTGCCGACTTCGCGCGCCACGCGGGTGACCTCGCCGGCGAAGGCGTTGAGCTGATCGACCATGACGTTGATGGTGTTCTTGAGTTCCAGAATCTCGCCCTGGACTTCGACCGTGATCTTCTTGGACAGGTCGCCTCGCTGCACCGCGGTGGTGACCTCGGCGATGTTGCGGACCTGGGTCGTGAGGTTGGCGGCGAGCTGGTTGACCTGCAGTGTCAGGTCCTTCCACGTCCCGGATGCGCCGGGGACGCTCGCCTGGCCGCCGAGCCGGCCCTCGGTACCGACCTCGCGCGCGACGCGCGTCACCTCGCCGGCGAAGGCGTTCAGCTGATCCACCATCGAGTTGATGGTGTTTTTCAGCTGGAGGATTTCCCCGCGGACGTCAACGGTGATCTTCTTCGAGAGGTCACCCTCGGCGACGGCGGTGGTGACTTCGGCGATGTTGCGCACCTGGGCCGTGAGGTTGCCGGCCATGTAGTTAACGTTGTCGGTGAGATCCTTCCAGACACCTGCGACGCCTTGCACCTCCGCCTGGCCGCCCAGCTTGCCCTCGGTACCGACCTCGCGCGCCACGCGGGTGACCTCTCGGGCAAAGGCGTTGAGCTGGTCGACCATGACGTTGATGGTGTTCTTCAGTTCGAGGATCTCGCCCTGAACTTCGACCGTGATCTTCTTGGACAGGTCGCCTTTCTGGACCGCCGTCGTCACGTCGGCGATATTGCGCACCTGGGCGGTGAGGTTGCTCGCCATGAAGTTGACGTTGTCCGTGAGGTCTTTCCAGACGCCACCGATGCCACGGACCTGCGCCTGGCCACCCAGCTTGCCTTCGGTACCGACCTCGCGGGCCACGCGGGTGACTTCCGAGGCGAAGGCGTTCAGCTGGTCGACCATGACGTTGATGGTGTTCTTCAGCTCGAGGATCTCGCCGCGGACGTCGACCGTGATCTTTTTCGACAGGTCGCCGTTGGCGACAGCGGTCGTGACGTCGGCGATATTACGCACCTGGGCGGTCAGGTTGGCCGCCATCAGGTTGACGTTGTCGGTCAGGTCCTTCCACACACCAGCAGCGCCCTTGACCTGGGCCTGGCCACCGAGCTTGCCCTCGGTCCCGACCTCTTCAGCGACGCGGGTGACCTCGGAGGTGAAGGACCGGAGCTGGTGGACCATCGCGTTGACGGTGCGGGCCGTCCGGAGAAACTGGCCCTCGAGCGGGCGGCCGTCCAGCTCCATGTCCATGGTCTGGAAGAGATCGCCCTCGGCCACCGCACCGATGACGCGGGCCACCCCCGACAGGTTCTTGGCGTTGCGCTCATTGAGCTCGATGATGCCGTTGATCTCGGCCGCGATCTTGCCGTAGGTTCCGTTCGTCGTCAGTGGCATGCGAACGGAGAAGTTGCCCTTTTTCAGCTCCCGCAGAACGGACAGGATCAGCTCGGCATCATCCGGCGAGATGCCGGGTGCCTGTCGCCGATCATGGCCGTCGGCGCGCGACCCGTTCGTGCCCGAAGAAGCGGTCTGGCCCCCGCCGGTACGATGCTCGGGGCGCCGCGGCTGGTTAGTTTTGGGCACTACCTACTGTATACAAAACAGCTCTGTGAAAGTCAAACATATCGTGGTACCCCCGGTGACCAAGATCGGTCTAGCTTACCAATCACCTGGGAGCCCGTAAGTTGAGCCCTCCGATGCGCCCAGATGCTCCCGCGCCTGGGCTACCGCGGTACGGGAGTCGTTCGCTCGGCGAGCTGTTGCCGTCACTGTTGAGCGCCGTCGGAATCGCCGGTTTTGCGAATTCGCTTGCGATCGAGCCGGTGTCGCGCGTGTGCCTCCTGCTGGTCGACGGTCTTGGCTGGGAGCTCCTCCGCGAAAACCGGAAGTCCGCACCCTTCCTGACGTCGATCGCCAGCGACCCCCTGACCGCCGGCTTTCCGGCGACGACGGCCGCCAGCCTGAGCTCGCTGGCCACCAGCCTGCCACCGGGCGAGCACGGTCTGGTCGGCTACACCATGGCCCTTCCCGGCTACGACCGGGCCTTCAATACGCTGACCTGGTCGCTCTACGGACTAGGTCCCCGGGTCGATCTGCGGGAGGAGGTGGTGCCGGAAGCGTTCCAGCCGGTGCCGACGCTGCCCGAGCGGGCCGCGGCGGCGGGTGTGCCGATCCACTATCTCGGCCCAGCCTTTCACCAGGCTTCCGGCTTGAGCCGGGCGATCAGCCGCGGGCAGCGGTTCCACACCGCGGTATCGCTCGAGGCGATCCAGCAGGCGGCGCTGCGACGGCTCGACGCCCGGCCCGCCATGGTCTACGGCTACCACCCACGGCTTGACGCCGCCGGCCACGTCGAGGGGGTCGCCTCACAGGCCTGGCGGGATGAGTTGATTGAGGTCGACCGCGCGGTTCGAATCCTCGCCGAGCAGCTGCCAGGTGACACCATGCTCGTGGTCACCGGCGATCACGGGATGGTTGACCTTCGGCCCAACGAACGGCTCGATCTCGCCGACCATCCGGACCTCGCCGCCGGCGTGACCTTAATGGCCGGTGAAGCCCGCGCCCGCTATCTCCGGACGGCGCCAGGCGCGGCCGGCGACGTGGTGAGCGCCTGGCGCTCGATCCTGGGGGACCGCATGTGGCTGTGGACCCGCGACGAGGCGATCGCGACCGGAATCTTCGGCCCGCGGGTCAGCGACCAGGCTCGCGAACGAATCGGCGACGTGGTGGCCGCCGCCTACGGCCGGGTGGGGATCGTTCAGCGGGACGTCGACCCGGCGCAGGCCCGCCTCAACGGCCACCATGGCTCATTGACGCCGGCCGAGCAAATCGTCCCGCTGCTTGTGTACCGGAGCTAGCTAAGCTGCCTGCGTGCTAGCACGCGCGGGGAAGGAGAGGGGTGCCGTCCGCGCCATCCTGTCCGACCGAGGCGTGGCCTCGGTCATCGCGCTCGCCCTCTTCCTCAATCTTGGTACCGGAATCGTCCTGCCGATTCTTCCGCTGTTTGCCCGGTCGTTCGGCGTCGACTACGGGCAGGCGGGGCTGCTCGTGGGCGCCTTCTACTTTGCCCGGCTCTTGTCCGACCTTACGGCCAGCGCCGTTGTCAATCGTCTCGGTGTTCGTCGTTCAGCCGGGTCCGGCCTGCTCCTTCTCGCCCTGGGCGCGCTACTCACCGGGCTCAGCCCGAGCTTCTGGGTCGCGGTCATCTGCTGGGCCTCGGCCGGCGCTGGAGCGGGCACCGTCTTCGCCGCGATGTACAACGCCCTGATCCGAGGCGTGGAGAGGTCTCGGATGGCGCGCGCGCTCAGTCTCTTCTATGGCGCGTTCAACGGGGGCGTCGTCGCCGGTGGATTCATAGGCGGCCTGGTGGCGAGCCGGTTGGGTCTGGCCGCGCCGCTCTTCTTTCTGGCCGGCATCGCCGCTGCTCTCGCGATCGTCATGATGCGCCTGCTCCGCGAGCCGGAGCCGGTAGTGCCCACGGCCACCGTCGCATCGAAGCCTGCGTCAATCCTGGCCATGCTGCGCATACCCGGGTTCGCGGCCGCCGTGGTGGCGGCGCTGGCCAACCTCTGGGCCTTCGGTGCGGTCTTCAACACGCTGGTGCCCTTGTTTGCTCGAGACCGGCTTCACCTGGGCACCCTCGGCATCGGCATCCTTTACGCGATCGCGCTGGCGGTCGAGTTTCTCGCCTACTACCCTGCGGGGAGCTGGGCGGACACACGGGGCCGTCGGTACGTCCTCATCCCCGCATTCGCCCTGCTAGCGATCGCGACGGTCAGCCTTGGCTGGGCCACGACCGTGGTGGTCTTTGCGGTCCTCCTGGCGATTCTGGGCATGGCGTCCGCCTTCTCCGGCGTCCCGCCCGGCGCCATGCTGGCCGATGTCCTTCCCTTGAAGGAATCGGCGCGAGGCATCGCCATCTTCCGGTTCGGCGTGGATGTGGGCTTTACGCTGGGACCGCTCGTCGCAGGTCTGACTGCCGGGGCCTTCGGCTTCAGTGCCGCGTTTGCGATTACCGGAGTGCCGTGCCTGGTCGCGCTGCTTGTGGTTAGTCTCTCGAGGGAGACGCTGGCGCGGGAGCGAACCGCTTGAGCGACTCCTCCCGCGGCTCGAGGTATTTTTCCGATGTCTTCTGCGACCGCAGGAAGTCAAGCGCCTCCCGGAACAGTGCAGCGCCTTCGGTCACGTTTTCATCCCAGACGTTGGTCGACTCGGTCGGATCCTTCTCCAGGTCGTAAAGTTCGGGGGCTTCCGACGGTCCGCCCATGATCAGGGACCAGCGACGGTTCGAGACGGTGACCGGCATGTGGCTGGCGATGCGTCGCTTACGGGAGTCGACGGCACTGGTGAGTTCGCCTTTCGCGAAATAGAGCGGCCACGAGCTCACGACGAAGGGACGGTGCTCCTGCTCGCCACCGGTCACAACCTTGCGGACCGACCGCCCCCGGACCTGTGATGGATGGTCCACGCCCGCGAGGTCGAGAATGGTCGCCGGGATATCGGGCGCCGTCGTCAGCGCCTGTCGCCGGCCCGGCTGCGCACCCGGTACGCGGAGGATGAAAGGCACCCGATAGAGCTCCTGGTAAAGGGGCGACCAGCCGATCGTTAAGAGCCAGGACTTCGAGAACCAGGTTGGCACCTCGGCGTCGTTCGAGAGAACCGCGCCGGGGTCGTGGATCCACTCCGCCTTGCCGAAATACCCGTGCTCGCCGAAGTAGTGGCCGTGGTCGGAGGTGAAGACGACGATCGTATTGTCGGCAATGCCGAGCACCTCGAGCTTGTTGAGCAGCATGCCGATCCAGCGGTCCACCATAGTGACCTTGCCGCAGTACGCGGCGTGGGCGATGTCGACCTGGTCCCTGGTCAGGCCAGCATCCTTCCATTTTGCGTAAGCCGGATAGAGCGCCGGCCCCTGAAAATCCGGCCGGTAGAGCTTGCTGTAGTAGTCGGGTGGGTCCCACGGTTCGTGCGGGTCCCAGGTGTCGACATAGAGGAAGAACGGCTTGTCGTGATGCCGCTCCAGCCAGCTATCAGCGGCCGTCATGGTGCGTGCCACCAGCCGATCGCTTTCACCGCGCCACAGGGCCCGGGCATCGGCACGCTCCGCGGGGCGAGTGTCATCACCCTGGCCGCGGATCCAGATGAAGTCGTCGAATCCGCGGTCATAGCCGTAGCCATCCCTGATGAAGAAGGGCGTGTCGACGACGCCCATCGTCAGATAGCCCGCTCGGGACAGCATCGCCGGCAGGGTGTCGAGCTCCGGCGGCAACGGCTCCCACCCCATGAACGTGAAGGAGAAACGCCCGGTCAGGAAATCGGCGCGTGCCGGCATGGTGGGGAACGACGAAATGCGGTGCTGGTCGAAAACGATTGAGCTCGCGGCCAAACGGTCGAGGTGCGGGGTGCGGATGGCGGTGTTGCCGGAGGCACCGAGGTGATCGCGCCGGAAGGTGTCGGCAACGATCATGACGACGTTCGGCTGCTTTGGCACAGCAATAATGTAGGGCCAGTGGCGTCAGGGCTCAAGACCCGGATTGGCGGGCACGTCGTTATCGAGTGCCTGGAGGCGCTCGGTGCGGACGTCGCCTTCGGGTTGCCCGGCATCCATGCGCTGCCGATGTGGGACGCGCTGCGTTCGAGCCGCCTGCGCACCCTCAACTTCCGCACCGAGCTGAACGCGGGCTTCGCGGCAGACGGATACGCCCGTGTCAGTGGGCGACCCGCGCCCTTGCTTCTCTCGACCGGCCCAGGTGCGCTCAATGCACTGACGGCCATCATGGAAGCGGCCAGCGCGCACGTACCGGTCGTCGCCATCGCCAGTCAGATTCCCGGTGACATGATCGGCAAGCGACGCGGCTACCTGCACGAGCTGCATGACCAGCTGGCATCGTTCAGCCCGATCGTGAAGTGGGCGAACCGGGCCGAACGCCTCGAACAACTCCCGGATTTGATGGCAGAAGCGTGGGGTCAGGCGCTGACCCCGCCGAGCGGACCCACGTACGTCGAGGTCCCGGTCGACCTGCTGCTCGACGAGCCCAAGATCCCACGGGTTGACAGGCTCGACGCGCAACCCCCGCGGCCGGCCGCCGCGCCGGCCGGGTCACTCGCCGAGGCGGCGCGCCTATTGGCAGCGGCCGCGCGTCCCGTGATCTGGGCGGGCGGCGGCGTGTTGCGGTCCGGCGGTTGGGATGCGCTGATCGAACTGGCGGAGCGGCTCGACGCGCCGGTCGCTACGACTTATATGGGAAAGGGCGCCATTCCCGAGGACCACGCGCTGGCGGTGGGATCCTCGCCGGACGACCGAGCGTTCCAGGAGCTACTGGCCGACGCCGACGTCGTGCTCTGCGTCGGCACCGAGCTTGGTGCGGAGACGACGGCCCAATACCGGCTGCAGTTTCGCGGGCGGCTCATCCAGATCGACGCAGACCCGACGCGGATCGGTGCAACCTACCCGGCGCTGGCACTGGTCGGCGATGCGGCCGCGACGCTGACGCGGCTGCTCGAGCGATTACCAGCGCCCGGGAAAGAGCCACCAGAGGTCGGACGCAAGCGCGCCAGCGCCGTGCGCGACCGGATCGACCGTGGGCTCGACGCGCAGCCCCGCGATCTCGAGCGTGGATTCCTGGCCGCCATCCGGTCGGTGCTTCCACGCGATGCAGTGCACATCTGGGACATGACGGTCCTCGGCTACTGGGCGGCCGCACACTTTCAGGCGCTTACGCCCCGGCGGTTTCTCTACCCGCTCGGCTCGGGGACGCTTGGCTACGCCTGGCCGGCGGCGCTCGGCGCCAAGGCGGCGCTCCCGCAGACGGCGGCGCTCGCTGTCGTCGGCGATGGCGGCTTCATGTATGGCGCCGTTGAGATGCTGACGGCCCGACAGCACGGGCTCGACGCCAAGCTCCTCTTGATCGATGACGGCGGCTACGGCATCCTGCGCGAATATCAGCGGGATGCCTACCAGCGCACGCACGCGGTTGACCTGGCACAGCCCGACTTCCTGGCGCTCTGCGGTGCCTGCGGAATTCCGGCCCGGCTGACTCGTGCGGACAGGTTGGCGCCCGATCTTGCCTGGGCGCTTGACGTCGATGGGCCGGCGGCCGTCATCTTTCGTGGTTTGCTCGCTTCCGCGGCGCCCACGCCATGACGGCTGACGGCCCACGGGTACTGGTGGAGGCGCCCATCTTTGCTGTTCGCGTGGTCCGAGACCTGCTCGCTGGCTTGCCTGTAGAGGTCGAGCAGCGGTCGCGGCCATGGTCCGGAAACGATGTCACCGGACTGCTGGTCTGGCAGGCGGTGACCGAGGCCGACATGGCTCGACTGCCCGCTCTGCGTGTGATCGCCACTGCCACGACCGGTTTCGACAACATCGATACCGAGGCGGCGGCGCGAAGAGGGATCTGGGTATGCAACGTTCCGGAGTACTGCGTCGAGGAAGTGGCGGATACCACGATCGCGCTGCTGCTGGCGCTGCTCCGCGGCGTCGTGGCCCTAGACCGCACCGTGCGCGCTGGAGACTGGGACGATCACGCCGCGGGACCGCTTCCTCGGCTGTCGGATACGCGCGTTGGCATCGTCGGCTTTGGCCGGATCGGTCGGGCCGTCGCCCGGCGGGCCCGGGCGCTCGGGATTAAGACCTGGGCCCACGACCCGCTCGTAGCCGACTCTCAGATTGCGGCGGCTGGGGTCACGACGGCATCGCTCGAGGACCTGCTTCGCGGTTGTGGCGCCGTGACGCTTCATGTCCCGCTGACGAAGGAGAACGAACATCTGATCGGGGCACGCCAACTCGCGCTGATGGCGCGCGGGTCGTACCTCATCAATGCGGCCCGCGGCCCGCTGGTCGACCTGGACGCCATGCTCGCGGCGCTCGACAGCGGCCAGCTCGCCGGTGCCGCGCTGGACGTTCTCGCGGTCGAGCCGCCGACCCGGCAACATCCGGCCCCGTCGCATCCGCGCCTGATCGTCACGCCGCATTCCGCCTGGTACAGCCCGACCGCCGAGGAGGAGGTGGCGCGCCAGGCGACCCTGTCAGTTCGGGCGGTGTTGGAGGGACGGGAGCCAAAGGGGCTGGTCGTCAGGCCCCCACCCTGACCCTCCCCCGCAAGCGGGTGAGGGAAATTTTTGGTTATTGACTCTGCGGCACATCGTCCTACAATCCGACCATGGTCCCGGTGGCTGCGCGCCAACCCCCGGCGTCCGTCTGGTCCCTGCCCCGCTTCGAGGGCCACTCCGCCACTGAAACCGTCCGCCGCATCATCCGCGAGGCGATCGTCGAGGGGAGGATCCCACCTGGGGAGCAGCTTCGGGAGTCGCGCCTGGTCGACATGCTGGGTACCAGCCGCGGTACGGTGCGGGAGGCGATCCGGCAGCTCGTCCAGGAAGGCCTCGTCGAGTACCGACTGCACTATGGCGCCTTCGTCAAGGCCCAGATGCTGGAGGACCGCCTGGACGTCTACGTCGCCCGAGAGGCGATCGAAGTCTGGGCAGCCAGGACGCTGATCGGTCGGGCCGAGCCGCTCGACCTGGCGGCGCTCGATGCGGCGCTCGCCACCATGCAAACCCGCGAGGCGCGCCGGAAGCGGCCGACCGAGGAGACGATCGCCGCCGACCTGCGTTTTCACCACGAACTCGTCCGGCTGGCCGGAAGCGAGCGCCTGACGCGGGCGCACGAGACCTTCGCCGACGAGACCAGGATGCTGCTGCGGCGGCATCCGCCGTATCCGTGGCGCACGTATGCCAAGGACCACGAGCAACTGGTCGACGCGCTGCGCCGGCGTGACCCGAACACCCCAGAGCTGGTGGCTGAACATTTGCGTCTTTCGGCGCGGCTCCTCGCCGGGAACCGCGCGGACAACCCGGAGGAAGAACCCGCGGTCGCCGACTAAGTCGTTTTTTGGGGAGACGTCGTAAACCCGTCGAGGAGGAGGAAGTCGATGGCAGATACGCCGGTTGAACGACCTGGGGACCTGATCGCGAATACGCTCACGCGCCGCCGTCTGCTGATCAACGCCGGGGTGTTGGCTGGGGGTGTCATGCTGGCCGGCCCGCTGGCCGCGTGCGGCACGACCACCCCGACCACGAGCACCGGGGGCAGCCCAAAGCGTGGCGGCACCTTCCGCCTTGGGGTTACAGGCGGTGGTGCCAAAGATCTGATCGACGGACAGACGATTATCACCAAGCCGGACCAGGCCCGATTAGTGGCCGGCTTCGAGACGCTGCTCGAATATGACAAGGACTACAAGCTGCAGACGACCGGGCTTGCCGAGTCTGTGACGCAGGATGCACCGGATAAATGGACCATCAAGCTCAAATCGGGCATCACGTTCCACGATGGGAAGCCGCTGACCGCCGACGACGTCGTCTACTCGCTCAAGCGGATCCTCACCTCGAAGGAAGGGCTCTTCGGCGGAGCCGGGCTGGGATCGGTCGATCCCAACAACATCACGAAGGTGGACAACCTGACGGTCCGGCTCAACTTGAAAACTCCCGACTCGACCATCGGAGACCAGCTGGGCCAGTACTACAACGGGATCGTCCCCGTCGGCTATACGCGGGCCGGAACGCAGATCGGCACGGGGCCATACAAGGTGCAGAGCTTCACACCAGGTCAGCAGAGTGTCCACGTTCGTAACCCGAACTATTGGCGCAGCGGCCTACCTTACTTCGACCAGGTGACCATCATCGACTTCCCTGACGTGGCCGCCCAGGTGAACGCGCTGCTTTCTGGGCAGATCGATGCCATGACCGACGTCCCTGCCGCGCAGATCAACGTCGTCAAGGGTCACAGCGGCCTGGCCACTCTCGAAGGCCAGGGCGCCGACTGGCGCCCACTCTGCATGGCGATTGACATGCCGCCCTTCGACGACAACAACGTCCGCCAGGCACTTCGCCTGGTCGTCGATCGGAATGCCATGCTCCAGCAGGTGTTCTCCGGGCACGGCCGGGTCGCGAACGACCTCTACTCGCCGTTCGATCCGGCCTACGATTCGTCCCTGCCGCAGCGGCATCAGGACATCGCGCAGGCCAAGTCGCTGCTGAAAAAGGCGGGCAAGGAGAACCTGACGATCGACCTGCACACGACGGACGGCGCGGCCGGCATGGTCGACTCAGCCAACATTTTCGCCACCCAGGCGAAGGCGGCCGGCGTGACTGTCAACGTGAAAAACGATCCCAACTATTACGGCGACCAGTACCTGAAGCTCGCGTTCTCAGTCGACTTCTGGGGAACCCGCAACTATCTTCCCCAGGTGGCCAACGGCAGCATCCCGACGGCACCCTACAACGAGTGCCACTGGCCGCCGTCGAGCTCGAACTACATCGGCCTCTACAAGCAAGCACTCGCCGAACCGGATGCCGGCAAGCGCGCCGACATCATCCACCAGATGCAGAAGCTCGAGTACGACCAGGGGGGCTACATCATCCCGATGTTCAACAACCTGGTCGATGCCTACAGCACGAAAGTCGCCGGTTTCAACAGCGGGAGCAAAGCGACGCTCAACCTCGATTCCTTCGGACATGGCTTCCGGAGCATCTGGTTCGCCTAGCGCCACACTCCAAGTCGAGCCCCTGGCCGGACCAGCCATGCTGGAACGGCCGGGGGGCCCGACCGGGCCGGGACGCAGCGGCGGCATCCGCATGTTCCTCCTGCGCCGCATCCTTCAGGGACTGCTGGTCCTGTTACTCGTCTCGATCGTGGTTTTTGCCGCGACCCAGGCACTGCCCGGCGACCCGGCACGCGCCATCCTCGGTCGAAGCGCGACGCCGACCAGCTTGGCCAACTTGCGAGAACAGCTTCACCTCAACCGGCCGGTCGTGACGCAGTATCTGACCTGGGCGGTCGGGCTACTTCACGGCGACGCCGGACGGTCGTTCTCCGCCCAGGAGCCCGTGACCAAGTACCTCAGCGACCGGTTCGTCAATACCGGCTTTCTCCTTCTCTGCGCTGGGTTAATTTCGATTCCCCTCTCGATCGTCCTCGGCGCCTACGCCGCGCTCTGGCGCGACCGACCGTTCGACGTCATCACGGGGCTGTTCACGCTCGTGCTGGCGGCCCTCCCCGAATTCGTCGTTGGTCTCGTGCTCGTGGTCCTCTTTGCGACCACGGTCTTTCCGGTGCTCCCGGCGGTCATCGTGATTCCACCCGGCGGTCGCCCGTGGGACCAACCTCTCGGGTTGATTCTTCCGATCGTGACCCTGGTGCTCGCCGTGACGCCTTACGTGGCGCGCATCATGCGCGCCTCAATGGTCGAGGTCCTCGAGAGTGACTACGTCGAAATGGCGCGCCTCAAGGGCCTGCCTGAGCGGCTGGTGCTCCGCCGCCACGCGCTCCCGAACGCGCTGGGACCGACGTTCCAGGTCATTGCCATCAACCTGGCATACCTTGCCGGCGGCGTGATCGTCGTCGAGTACATTTTCAACTTCGCCGGTATCGGTGGTGCCCTGCGCAACGCAGTGGCCGACCACGACATCCCGGTCGTCCAGGCCCTGGCGATGGCCATCGCTGCGCTCTACGTCGTTCTGAACCTGCTCGCGGATATCGGGACGATTGTCGTCACCCCACGACTCAGGACGAGGTTGTAGCGATGGCCGTCGTCAGCCAGGTCCTGACCCCCGAGATTCTCGGGGCTCCAAAGCCGGTCGGTTCGCTCTTACGCAGGGCGCTGCGCCTCCGGCGCACACAAATTGGCCTGGGACTAGCTCTGTTTATCCTGGCGATCGCCCTGATAGGCCCCCGGTTGGCCCCGCACGATCCGAGCGCGTTCGTCGGAACGCCCAGCAGCACGTCGGTCCCGGGGGCGCTATTTGGCACCGATCACATCGGTCAGGACGTCTGGAGCCGGTTCCTCAGCGGCGGCCTGACGATTCTCGTGCTGGCGGCCGTCTCGACGGCGCTCGGGCTGATCCTGGGCATATCGGTCGGGCTGGTCTCCGCGTACTCGCGCAATGTCCTCGACGACATCTTGATGCGGATCATGGACGTCATCCTCGCCTTCCCGCAGATCATGCTCGCGCTCGTCGCCATTGCGACCGTCGGCCCCAACCCGCTGACCATCATCCTCGCCGTGGGCCTGACCACGATGCCGCGCGTCGCCCGCGTGACTCGGGGTGCGGCGCAGCCGGTAGTCGAACGGGACTTCGTGGCGGCTGCGGAAGCGATCGGGGTCCCAAGGGCGCGAATCATGCTCAGTGAAATCTTCCCTAACATCCTCAGCCCGCTCCTCGTCGAAGCGAGCCTGCGCCTGACCTACGCCATCGGCGTCATTGCGGCGCTCGCGTTTCTTGGATTTACAACCAACCCCGGCGCCCCCGACTGGGGCCTGATGATCAATGAAAACCGCATTGCCCTCACCGTCCAACCGTGGGGCGTCGTCCTCCCGGTGGCGGCGATTGCGCTGCTCACGATGGGCACGGGCCTGGTCGGCGACGGCATCGCGCGCGCCGCCGCGGGCATCGATCGGTCGCGGGGAGCGGGCTGACGTGGTCAAGCCCACCATCGTCGTCGATCGCCTCCACATTGGCATCCAGGGCTCGAACTTGGACATCGTCAACGATCTCTCCTTCAGCATCGCACCGGGGGAGGTGCTCGGTCTCGTTGGCGAGTCGGGATCCGGGAAGACCACCGTCGGGCTGGCGTTACTCGGCCATGCCCGGCGTGGCGCCGAAATCAGGGGCGGCTCGGTCCGTATCGGCGACATTAGCGTTCTCGAGCTGAGCCAGGCTGAACGCCAGCGGCTTCGCGGCCGGGTCATCAGCTACGTGCCGCAGGACCCGGCATCCGCCCTCAACCCGGCGCTGCGGATCGGCACGCAGCTGCGCGAGGTCCTCGAAGCACACAACTACGGCAAGAGCGCGGAGGAACGCCGCACCCGCATCGCAGAGATGATGCGCGAAGTGGCACTCCCCGACACCGGCCGCTTCCTTCGCAACTATCCGCATGAACTCTCCGGCGGGCAGCAGCAGCGCATCGGGCTCGCGATCGCCTTCGCCTGCCGGCCGCGCGTCATCGTGCTCGACGAGCCAACCACAGGCCTCGACGTCACGACCCAGGCCCATGTGCTCGACACCGTGCGCGACCTCGCCACCGCGCATGGCGTCGCCGCGCTCTATGTCAGCCACGACCTCGCCGTCGTCGGGACGCTCGCCTCGCGCGTCGCCGTGATGTACGCGGGGCGGATCATCGAGCTCGGGCCGGCTTCCGAGATGTTCCAGGGATCGAGCCATCCCTACACCCAGCGGCTGATCGTGGCTATCCCGCATCTGACCGGCGGCCGCGAGCTGGTCGGCATTGCCGGCCATGCACCCTCACCCGGGAACCGCCCCTCCGGCTGTGCCTTCGAGCCGCGCTGTACCTTCGCCATTGCCGAGTGCCGCATCGGAATGCCTGAGCTGCGGGCAATCGCCGACGTCCACGATGTCCGCTGCATCCGGGCGGAGGAGGTGCGATCGCAAGCGCCGACGCGTGGCGGAGAGATCCCGCGCGACGGCTCGCGCGAGGTCATCCAACCGGTGCTCTCGCTGCAAGGGGTCAATGCCGGCTACCGGCGGAGGACGGTCCTGCACGACATCAACCTGGAAATCGCTCCGCACGAGTGCCTGGCCCTCGTCGGGGAATCGGGATCCGGAAAGACCACGCTGGCGCGGTCGATCGCCGGACTTCACGGCGACCGCTGGGGTGTCATCACCTACAAGGGCACGCCCCTCGCCAACGTCGCCCGAGCGCGCCCGCGCGAGATTCGCCGCTCGATCCAGTACGTCTTCCAGAATCCGTACGGATCGCTCAACCCCCGACGCACGATTCGCCAGATCATCAGCCAGCCGCTCGAGGTCTTCGGCCATGTCGAGAAGCACCAGATCGATCGGCGGGTCGCCGAGATGCTGGAGCGCGTCTCCCTGACCGCCGGCTATGCCAATCGCTTTCCGGATCAGCTCTCGGGCGGCGAGCGCCAGCGGGTCGCGATCGCCCGCGCGCTCATCTGTGAGCCCTCGGTCCTGATCTGCGATGAGGTGACCTCCGCGCTCGACGTCAGTGTGCAGGCGGCGATCGTGGAGCTGCTACATAGCCTGCAGCGCGACCTCGGTCTGTCGATGCTCTTCGTGACGCACAACCTGCCGCTGGTTCGTTCCATCGCGCAGCGCGTGGCTGTCATGAGTCACGGGCATATCGTTGAGCTCGGTGGCGTCGCCCAGGTGCTCGAGGCCCCCAAGAATGACTACACCTCGCGGCTTCTTTCCGACACGCCGTCCCTCGAGGTCGCGCTCGAGACCGCCGTCTCGTGATAAGCGGCCGCGTCGCAACCGGCTACGAGCCTGTCCGCGACGAGTTCGAAACCGCACTCGCTCGCCCCGGTGAGGCAGGCGCGGCCTTTGCCGCTGTCGTCGATGGCGCGCCGGTCGTCGACCTCTGGGGCGGCGTTCGTGATGCAGATGCCCGCATCCCCTGGACTGAGGAGACCGCACAGCTGATCTTCTCGGGGACCAAGGGGCTGGTAGCGACCGGCATCCTTCTGTTAGTGGACCGCGGCCAGCTGAGCATCGATCGCCGTGTGAGCGATTACTGGCCGGCCTTCGCGTCCGCCGGCAAAAGCGAGGTGCTTGTCCGCCACCTGGTCTCGCATCAGGCTGGACTCCCGGCCGTCGAGCCGCCACCCAGCGGGCGGGAGGCGCTCGACCCGCTCGAGATGGCAGAACGGTTGGCACGGCAGCCGGCCCTCTGGCCGCCGGGAACCGTCATCACGTACCACGCATTAACGTTCGGCTGGCTATGTGACGGCCTGGTCCGGCAAACGGACGGCCGCTCGGTCGGGCAGTTCGTCGCCGATGAGATCGCGGGCCCCCTCGGACTCGATGCGTGGATCGGGTTGCCCCCGACAGCCGAGGGCCGAGCGGCGACGATGATGCGCGCGCCCGACTACGAGGTCACCTTCGGCGACATCAGCGATGAAGCGCGCGAGTTGCTGACCCGCATCTACGCGGGCGGCGGTATCGTTGGCGAGCAGTTCGTCGTCAACGACGCGGCGTTTCTGCGCGCCGAAATTCCGGGCGTCAATGGCGTCGCCACGGCGCGATCGATGGCGCGCCTTTACGGTTGCCTCGCGAACGACGGCGTCATCGATAGCGTGCGGCTGCTCTCGCCTGGGACCGTGCGGCTGGCGTCCGAGCCGCTCGCCATCGGACCAGACCGGCTGACGGGCAAGCCGATGGCCTTCAGCACGGGTTTCGAGACCCAGTCAGCCCTGACGTGGTATGGGCCCGCCAGGGTGGCGTTCGGTCACTCGGGTGCCGGCGGTTCGGTTCATGGCGCGTGGCCGCAGCTACGTACCGGGTTCTCCTTCGCCATGAACCTGATGCGGCGCGACGATCGTGACGGCCGCGCGCAGCGCTTGCTGAGCGCGCTCTATGCCTGCGTGACTTCGTCACGCACCGAGCGGTCGTCGCACAACCCAACATTGGTGGAGGTGAAGAGGGGTTGAATACCGAAGTCATCGTGACCTGCGCCGTCACGGGGGCGGGCGATACGGTCGGCAAGCACCCGGCGATCCCGGTGACCCCGGAGCAGATCGCAAACGCCGTGATCGAGGCCGCCAACGCCGGTGCCGCGGTGACGCACATTCACGTTCGTGATCCCAAAACTGGACAAGGTGGCCGTCATCCCGACTGGTATCGCGAGGTCGTCGAGCGGGTGCGGGGCAGCGGCGTCGACGTCATCATCAACCTCAGTGCCGGCATGGGCGGCGACTATGTTGTCGGTGATCCCGACCCTTTGAAGCCTGGCCCCGGAACCGACCTGATCGGTCCCCTCGAGCGACTCGCCCATGTCGAGGAGCTGCTGCCCGAGATCTGCACGCTCGACTGCGGGACGCTGAATTACGGCGATGGCAACCTCACCTACATCAGCACCCCGGCGATGCTGCGCACGGCGGCGCGCCGTGTCCAGGAGCTGGGCGTCAAACCGGAGCTCGAGTGCTTCGACATGGGCCACGTCTGGCTGGCGCGACAGATGCATTCGGAAGGCCTGCTCGACGACCCGCCGATGTTCCAGCTCTGCCTTGGGATTCCATACGGTGCGCCCGCCGACACGAACGCCATGAAGGCGATGCGCGACGAGCTCCCGGAGGGCGCGGTGTGGGCGGCCTTTGGCATCAGCCGCCACCAGATGCCGATGGTGGCGCAGTCGGTGCTGCTCGGTGGGCACGTCCGGGTGGGTCTCGAAGACAACCTTTACCTGAAGAAGGGCGTCTTCGCGAGCAACGGCCAGCTGGTCGAGAAAGCGATCCAGATCATCGAGCTGCTCGGGGCCCGCGCACTCACGCCGGCAGAAGCGCGCATCAAACTTCGGCTCAAGACCGCGCGAACGGCCGCGGTTTCGTGACAAGCCCCCACCCTGCCCTCCCGCGCAAGCGGGGGAGGGGAAGATCCCGCCCCCAGAGGCTCGCCGTAATTGGGACCGGCGTCATCGGCAGCGGCTGGGCGGCGCGCGCGCTCGCCAAAGGGCTCGACGTCATGGCCTGGGATCCGGCCCCCGGGGCCGAGGCACGACTGCGCGCGGCCGTTGCCAACGCCTGGCCGGCGCTGACGCGCGTCGGGCTGGCCAAGGGCGCGTCGCGACGGCGCCTCACGTTCACAAGCGACCTCACCAGCGCGGTCCGCGACGCCGACTTCGTACAGGAGAGCAGTCCCGAGGACGAGGGGTTGAAACGCTCGCTGCTCGCCGATATCGATCGGGTCGCCCGCGCCAACGTAGTCATCGCGTCGAGCTCGTCTGGCCTCCTGCCAAGCCGTCTCCAGGCGCGCTGCGGGCATCCCGAGCGTGTATTGATCGGTCATCCCTTTAACCCTGTCTACCTGCTGCCGCTCGTCGAGGTCGTCGCCGGGAAAAGCACCAGGCCGGCTGCCGTCAAGCGAGCCGATGCCTTCTACATCCGCCTGGGCATGCGTCCGCTGCACGTCCATCACGAGATCGCGGGCTACATCTCGGACCGACTGCAGGAGGCTCTCTGGCGTGAAGCGCTGCACATGGTCGCCGACGGGGTCGCGACCACGGAGGAGATTGACGCGGCGATCGTCTTTGGGCCCGGACTGCGGTGGGCCTTCATGGGCACCTTCCTCGCCTTCCACCTTGCCGGCGGTGATGGCGGGATGCAGCACATGCTCGAGCAATTCGGCCCGGCCCTGAAGCTGCCGTGGACCAAGTTGCGCGCGCCCGAGCTGACGAACGAACTGGCACGGCGGGTGGTAAGCGGCACGAAGGCCCAGGCCAACGGGCGGTCGGTGAAGGAGCTGGAGCGCTGGCGCGATGATCAGCTGATCCGGATCATGGCGGTGACGGGCGCATGAACTTCGGTCTTACTGACGAGCAGCAGATGGTGGTCAACACGGTGCGGGGCTTCGTCGAAAAGGAGCTGTACCCGCTGGAGGCCGAGGTCGAACGGACCGGCCAAGTCCCGCTCGAGGTTGGCCGCGAGATCCAGCGGAAGGTCAAGGCCCTCGGTTTCTATGCGCCCAACATTCCCGAGGAATTTGGCGGTGGCGGCCTCGACAACCTGACGTTCGCTTTACTTGAGAGAGAGCTTGGCCGGACCACATGGGCGCTGCACGTATGGTGGGGGCGCCCCTCGAATATTCTGTGCGCCGGCAACGCGGATCAGCGCAGCCGCTACCTGGCGCCGAGCGTTCGCGGCGAGAAGGTCGACGCGCTGGCCATCTCGGAACCAGACGCCGGCTCGGATATCCGTGGCATGCGGTGTGCGGCCCGAAAGGACGGCGACGATTGGGTCATCAACGGCACGAAACACTTCATCAGCCACGCTGACGCCGCCGATTTCGTGATTCTCTTTGCCAGCACGGGCGAAGAGAAGGTCGGTGGCCAGGCCAAGAAGCGCATCACGTGCTTCCTCGTCGACAAGGGAACCCCGGGTTTTGCGATTCAGCCCGGCTATCACTCGGTCTCCTATCGCGGTTACACCAACAGCATCCTGACCTTCGACGATTGCCGGGTGCCTTCCGCGCAAATCCTGGGCGAGGAGGGGCGCGGATTCGAGATGGCCAACACCTGGTTGCGGTCGACGCGATTGAGCGTGGCGGCGACGAGTGTGGGCAAGGCGCGTCGCGCCCTCGACCTGGCGCTCAACCACGCCGCGCGACGCCGCCAGTTCGGCAGCCCCATCGGAAAATTCCAGGGTGTGTCCTTCCAGCTGGCCGACATGGTCACCGAGATCGATGCTGCCGAATACCTCACACTGGCCGCGGCATGGCGGCTCGACCAGGGCCTGCATGCGGACCGCGAGATCGCGCAGGCGAAGCTCTTTGCCTCCGAGATGGCTGCACGCGTCACCGACCGTGCGCTCCAGATTTTCGGTGGAATGGGATTGATGACCGAGCTGCCGCTGGAGCGCATGTGGCGCGATGCGCGCGTCGACCGCATCTGGGACGGCACGAGCGAGATTCAGCGGCACATCATCGCGCGCGAGTTGCTCCGCCCCCTGGGGGCATGAGGACGCCGATGGCCGAGTCGCCGCTTCGCATTACGCGCAACGGTGCGGTGCTCCAGGTCGTGCTCGACCGTCCACCGGCGAACGCGATCGACGCCGCCACCAGCCAGGCGATGGGGGAGTGCTTCGCCGCGTTTCGCGATGACCCGGCGCTGCGAGTCGCGATCGTGACCGGCGCCGGCGAGACGTTTTTCTCCGCCGGCTGGGATCTCAAGGAAGCCGCGCAGGGTGTGCCGCCTGACAGCGACTACGGCATCGGCGGTTTCGGCGGGCTCCAGCAACTGCCGAACTTGAACAAACCGGTGATCGCCGCCGTCAACGGCATCGCGGTCGGCGGCGGCTTCGAGCTGGCGCTGGCGGCCGACCTGATCATTGCGGCCGACACCGCGCGCTTCGCGCTTCCAGAGGCCCGCGCGGGAACACTCGCGGACGCCGCGACCATCAAGCTGCCGCGCCGCGTTCCCTACCACGTCGCCATGGACATGCTGTTCACCGGCCGCTGGATGGATGCGCAGGAGGCATTACGCTGGGGTCTCCTGAAAGAAATCGTTCCGGGCGGCGAGCTGATGGGGCGGGCTCAGCAGCTGGCGCATGTGCTGGAACAAGGCCCCCCGCTCGTCTTCGCCGCGATCAAGGAGGTTGCGCGCGAGACGGAAACGCTCTCGGAACACGAGGCGCTGACGCGGGTCGCGACGCGGCAGTTTCCGACCGTCGACCGGCTCTACTCGAGCGAGGACCAACTCGAGGGTGCCCGGGCGTTCGTCGAGAAGCGCGACCCCGTCTGGAAGGGCCGCTAGGGATTCCGATTGCCGAGTTGGTCCCAGCGCACCACGTCCTCGAGCGGACGGCGCCCCCGCGGCACGGGCGCATTCGGCGGCAGGCGCAAGGCCTCGGGCCCGGTCGGGTACCCGACCGAGAGGACGGTGCGGAGATAACGGTTTTTCGGAATGCCAAGCAACTCGCGGGCGCGCTGCTCATTGTCGGCCGGGTAGATGGAGCCGATGCAGCTGCCAACGCCATGGGCCCATGCAGCCAGCATCAGGTTCTGCATGAGCCGGCCCTCGTCCATGCAGGTCCAGGCATCGTCGCCATGCATGACGAGCGCGAGCCCGAGCGTTGCGCCCGCGATATGACCGGCAAAGGCGCCACATTTCGACAGCGCTCCCAGCGTCTCGGGGTTGCGGATGACGATCAGGTCCCAGGGCTGGGTGTTCTTGGAAGAGCCCGTCCACCGGCCGGTGTCGAGGATGTCGCGCAAAACGTCCGGCGGAATCTCGCGATCCGAAAACTGGCGGACGGCGCGCAGCGATCGGACCCATTCCGTCTGGGGCACGGGCCCAGTCTAATTTGTCTGCTTAACTGCTTTTGCGCATGTTAGCCGCGGTGTGTCGCGAGTTCGGCAAGCCGCTGATCATCGAAGATACCGTTCTCGACTCACCACAGGCGGGCGAGAGCAGGGTACCAGGTTCCGGTCTACGGATCCGTCGACTGACGGACTAAGCGCGCATCGAGTCCCAGCACACCGCGCTCCAACACGAGTAGGGGATTGATTTCGATCTCGGTGATCTCGGGCCGTGCGGCGGCGAGCTGCGACAGTGCGCTCAGCGCCCCGGCGGCCGCCTCGACATCGAGAGGCCCACGGCCCCGGTGGCCCAGCAGCAATTCGGCACCGCGCAAGGACCGGATCAGCCGAACGCCCTGCTCCGCGCTGACCGGCGCGAGCGCCACCGCCAGGTCATGGAAGAGTTCGGCGTAGATGCCGCCGAGGCCGACCAGCGCAACCGGCCCGAAGCTTCGATCGCGTTTCACGCCGATCAGCAGCTCGACCCCGAGTCGGAGCGGCGCCTCCTTCTCCACGGAGAAGCTCGTCGCATGAAGCCGCGCGTGCAAGTCGCGAAATACGCTTTTGAGCTGCTCTTCGCCGGCAATCGCGACACGGACTCCACCGGCGTCGCTCTTGTGCGCCGCGCCGAGCGCTTTGAGCACGACCGGATATCCGATCGTCGAGGCGGCGGTAATCGCCGCATCTTCCGAATTGGCCGGTCGTGCTTCACCGAACGGCACCCCGGCCGCGGCCAGGAGTTGCCGGGTGCCGAAGTAGTCGGTCGGGAGCGCCGCTGCGCGGGCTTGAGGCGGGAGGTAGGGAATCCCAAACGGCCGGTTCGCGATGCCGTCCGCCATCCGCCCGAGAGCTGAGGCCCCGGCGTCGATGTCGGCGTAGACGGGCACGCCATCGCGTCGCAGCTGGTGCGAGGTTGGCGACGTCGGGTACATGGTGTGCACCATCAGGAAACGGCCAGCGTCATGCGCGGAGCGTGCCATCGCGCCGGCGACCTCGAGCTCGATTCGGCGATAGTCCGTGGATTGCTCGCTGTAGCCACCGAAATACCCGGTAACCAGCACGCTCTCCGCCTCGCCGGATTGGGCGATCAGGCGCACCACGCGCTCGAAGTTGAAAACGTCTTCTTCACCAGCGCCCGCAATGTCGACCGGATTGCCCGTCGATGCGGTTGGCGGCAGCATTTTGGCGAGCGACGCCGCCAGATGATCGCTAAACCTCTCGACCTGGAGCCCGCGAGCGAGGAGGCGATCGGCGGCGAGCGCGACGTGACCGCCACCGTCGCCAGCGATTGCGACGCGGCGACCACTCGGTGGGTGCGGTGCGAGCAGGGCCTGGAGGAGATCGATCATCTGAAGAGGCGTCTCCACGCGATACATTCCGCTGGACTGGCAGGCAGCGTCGACCGCGACCGAATCGCTGACCAGCGCACCCGTGTGCGAATGCGCGACGCGCGCGCTCGCCTGGGTCGCCCCGACGGTTAAGAGGACCACGGGCTTGCCGGCGGCCGCGGCCGACTCTGCGATCGAGGCGAAGGCCCGTCCGTCACTGAAATCCTCGACGTAGACGGCGATCGCCCGCGTCGGCCCGTGGTCGATCAGCGCCTGCAGGCAGTCGGCGGCGTCGACGTCCGCCTGGTTGCCCACGGAGATGAACCGGGAGAAACCGAGGCCGGCGGCCCGCGCGAGTTGTTCCAGTTCCAATCCAAGGTTGCCGCTCTGGGAGATCAAGCCGACCGGTCCTGGCTGGATGTTGTCCCATGTCAGGTTCAGCTCGGTCCCGGTGTCCGCGATGCCGAGGCAGTTCGGACCGACCAGCATCGCACCCGCCGCGCGGACGCGTTCGGCCGCCGCGCGCTGAAGCCTGAGTCCAGCCTGATCCCGCTCACCGAGGCCGGCGGTGATCGCGACGATGGCGCGGGCCCCGGCGCGTAACGCATCATCGAGCGCCGCTTCGAAGCCGGCCGCCCGAACCACGATGGCAACCAGCTCCGGTGATTGCGGCAGGTCAGCGAGCGAGCGGTAACTGGGCTGGCCGAGGATCTCCTCGCCACGGCGATTGACCAGGAACACCGACCGCCGGTGGCGGCCCTGGAGCGCATTGCGCGCCAAGGCGTAACCCCATTTCGCCGGATCGCTCGAGGCTCCCAGGACCGCCACCGAGCGTGGATCGAAGAGCGGGCGCAGGTCGCGCGTCAGCGCCGTGCTTGGTCTCCGGCGGCTTCCGCAACGGCGGCGGTGGGAAACGGCAGCGCAATGGGATCCGTGGCCAGCCGGCTATGCCCGTGCGCATCGAAGCGATCCAACCCAAGTTGATCGACATCGACGACCGTGGTTTTGCCTTCGAGCGCGAGGTCAGCCGCGATCCGGGCGACGGCAGGCCCCCACATCATCCCGTGGCCGCCCGCTGAGGCGACGGTGATGCCATTGATGATCGAGCCGTCGGCGGTGAGCGCGGGGCCCAGGATTGGCAGATGGTCGGGCGTGTAATCGATGGTTGCGGCCCATGCCTTGCGCAGTTCCAGCCCATCGGTCACCGGGAGGAACCGGGCGAGGCGGCGACGCATGGCGTCCAGATAGTTCCAATCGATCGAGTGCGCCGGACCCGGTGTTTCGTCGGGATTGCTCATGCCGAAGAGCAGGCCACCGTCCTCGAGGCGCCAGTAGAGTCCGCCACCCAGGTCGAATGCCATCGCCTGTCGATCGACGTGGAACGCGGGGTGGGGTTCGGTTACGGCGACCTGATGACGAACGGCGCCAGCCGGGATGGGAACGTCGATTACCTGGCCGACCTCGCGCAACTGCGGTCCGCCGGTAAGGACCACCCGCTCGGTTTCAATCCGGCCCTGAGTGGTAAGGACGGCCGTCACCCGCGTGCCCGAGGTCTCGATTCCGGTGAAGGCGCACCGCTCGCGCAGCTCCACACCGACCGCCTGCATCGCCAGCGAGTAGGCCCGCACGTTGCGCACCGGATCGATGCATCCGTCGGTCGCGGCATAACTGGCGCCGCGAATGCTCGATGCCCGAAGCGTCGGGTCGAGTCGTGCGGCCTCGCCGGGATCAACCCAACGGACGTCGAGCCCCGCTTCGCGCTGCATCGCGATTCGCTCTCGCGCTGCCCGCTCTTCATCCTCCGTGGTGGCCAGGATCAGGTACCCCAGCTCACGAAAACCCGAGTCGGTTCCGAGCAGCGCGGGCTGCCGCTTGTAGAAATCGATGCTCCACCGGCCGAGGGTGACGGTGGTCGGCGTCCCGCCTTGCGCCCGGACCATACCGGCCGCGCGGCTGCTTGCCCCATCGCCGACTCTGGCCTGTTCGATGACGACCACCCGCTCCGCTCCGGACGTCCGGGAAAAGTACGAGGCCCAACCGCCGACCGTGCCGGCGCCCACGATCACAAGATCCGCGCGATCGTCTGGAATATCCCTCGCCTCCGCGCCTATTATCGGCCCAGGGAAACTAAAAGCCCTCCCCAGGAGGGGGAGGGCCATGGGAAAGGGAAGAGCGAGTCAGGACACGTCGCGAGTTCGCACGACGAGCGAGCTCACGCCGGCGAAGACGACGGCGTACACGGCGAGGACCAGTACCGCGACGCCTGCCGTCACGATGGGCGCCGCCTGTCCAGGGTTCGCGAAGGGTTGCCCGAACGACCTGAGCAGCGCCCCCGCGTTCTGACCAAGGAAAAGCTTCTCGACCGTTGTCACCCAGCTCGCGTCGAACCCGCCGAGCAGCCGGAAGAGAATGCCCTCGATCGCCAGTACATAGGCAAGCCCGATGCCGATCGCCATCGCAGACTGGCGGAAGAGATAGGCGAGAGTCATGCCGAACAGGCTCCACGACTCGAAGATGAGCCAGGTCGCGCCCAGCGCCTTGAGGATGTCGATCGTGGCAGGCCAGGTGATGCTTGCACCATCCCCAAGCGCAATGCCAAGGCTGGTCAGGGCCGCGACCGCAAAGAATGCGACCGTAAAGATGGCGGTGATGACGGTGACGACGCCGACCTGACCGGCGAGCGTTTGCAGCCGCCCGGGCCGCTGCGTGTAGACCGTTTTGACGGTACCCCAGCCGAACTCGCTACCGACAACGAGCGCGCCCAGAATCAGGGTGAGGATGCTGCCGACAATGCCGACGCCCTGCAGAGAATTCTTCACGAAGTTGATCGGATAGAGCGCCGTCTTCAATTGGGCGATCGTCAGTCCGCCCTCGGGGTGAAAGTTCTTCGAGGGAAACGAGAGTTGAATCCAGTTGAACGCGTAGCCGAAGAGGATGAGGGCACCCAGCATGATGCCGCCCAGCACCCAGACCGCCGGTCGTTGCCGCAATTTACGCCATTCCGCTTTGAAACTGTTGATCATGCTGCTTCTCCTGTGAGCGTGAGGAAGACTTCCTCAAGGGTTCGTTCGACCGCGCGCAACTCGCTGACTTTGATGCCGGCGCCAACCAACGCATCGTTGATATCGGCGGCCCGATCCGGGTCTACCGAGAGCCGTAGCGTGCCATCGACGGCCGTCACGGCCGCGGCGCCGAGCATGCGATCCAACTGACGACGGGCCACATCGACCGGCGTCACGCGGACCACGATCGCTGACTCGCCGCGCAACTCGTGGACCGTGCCCTGCGCGACGAGCTTGCCTTTGCGGATGATCGCGACCCGGTCGCTGATCTGCTGCACCTCGTTGAGCAGATGGCTCGAGAGCATGACGGTCCGATTGCCGGTGCCCAGGCGCCGGATCAGCAAGCGCATCTCGACGACCCCCTGGGGGTCAAGTCCGTTGGTCGGCTCGTCGAGGATCATCAGCTCCGGGTCCTTGATCAACGCCGCGGCGACGGCCAGGCGCTGCTTCATGCCCATGGAGTAGGTACCGAAACGATCCTTCGCACGGTCGGCCAGGTCGACTTCCTCCAGCGCCGCATCAACGCGCTTGTACGGGAGGCCGGCGTAGTCCGCCATGATCTTCAGGTTTTCGCGACCGGACAGGTAGGGGTAAAACGCCGGCGACTCGACGAGCGAGCCGATCTGGCGAAGACCCTGGGGGTCGCCTGGGCGGTGCTCGGCGACGGTGGCGGATCCGGACGTCGGCCGGATCAAGCCCAGCAACATGCGCAGGGTGGTCGTTTTCCCCGCCCCGTTCGGGCCCAGAAAACCGAAGACTTCACCGCGGTGCACCTCGAGGTCGAGGCTGTCGACGGCGGTGATCGACGGCCCGTATCGCTTGGTCAGCTTGTTGGTCGTAATGACGTTTTCGCTTGCCATTGGCTATCTCCTTCAGGAACGATCTATGGGATTGACGGTACGGCCGTTGGGTCGCGACGTCGTCATCTTCGTGCAGGATCTTTCGCTCGGCCCGGTGGGGGAGACCGGCTCCACCTCGCGGGGGAGTTAGCCGGCGCTGGGCTTGATCAGACCGACTTCATAGGCGAAGATCGCCGCCTGCACCCGGTCCCGGAGCTCGAGCTTGTCCAGGACGTGCGCCACGTGAGTCTTGACAGTGGCTTCGCCAACCTTCAGCTCCCGCGCGATCTCCGGGTTGGAGAGGCCACGTCCCAGCAGCTTGAGGACGTCCAGCTCTCGATCGGTCAGCGTATTGAGGGCGGTGCCACCGGCGCGGACCGGCGCTCGCTGCTTGGCAAACTCCTCGATCAGACGCCGCGTGATCGAGGGCGCGAGCAAGGCCTCACCGCTGGCAGCCACCCGGACGCCGCGGACGAGCTCCTCCGGCGGGACGTGCTTGAGCAGGAAACCGCTGGCGCCGGCAGCGAGGGCGTCGAAGACGTATTCGTCTAGGTCGTAGGTCGTCAGGATGACGATCTTGCTCTTTACGCCAGCTTCGGTCAAACGGCGCGTCGCCTCGATGCCGTCGGCGCCCGGCATCCGGATGTCCATCAGGACGACATCCGGCAGCAGTGTGCGGACGGCGTCGATCGCTGCCGATCCGTCCCCGGCCTCGCCCACGACTTCAAGATCCGGCTGGGCGTCGAGGATCATCCGAAACCCAGCCCGGATAAGTGCCTGGTCGTCCACGATGAGGACTCGTATAGAGCCCCCACCCTGCCCTCCCCCGCGAGCGGGGGAGGGATTGTTACCCGCCATCGCCCTGAACTGGGGAGGGAGTGAGGGGCAGGCGGGCGTGGACCGAGAATCCGCCCGCGGGATTGCGTCCCGCTTTAAGCTCCCCGCCGAAAAGCGCGACCCGCTCCCGCATGCCAATCAGCCCGTGTCCCGACGAGGAGGCGGGGTCGCCGCCGTCGCCGGCGCCGTCATCGCGAATGTCGAGGGCGAGCATCGACTCCGTGTAGTGCACCCGGATGTCGACGCGCCGGGCGCGCGCGTGTTTGAGGACGTTGGTCGTGGCTTCCTGCACGATCCGGTAGGCGGACAGGTCGACGGCGGGTGGAAGCGGCCGCGCTTCGCCATCCACGCGGGCGTCGACCTCGAGTCCGGCGGCGCGCAGTCCCTCGACCAGGCTGCTCAGCTGGCCGATGCCGGGCTGCGGGCGGCGATCGGGTGCGGCTCCGTTGCTTCCACGCAGGACCCCGAGCAGCCGATTCAGCTCGACCAGGGTCTCGCGTGCCGTGGTTTCGATCAGGCCGAGCGCCTGGGCCGCTGCCTCGGGCTTCGTCGCCTGAACCGCACGCGCCGCACCTGCCTGGATCGCGATCACGCTGACGTCGTGCGCGACCACGTCGTGTAGCTCGCGCGCAATCCGGGTTCGCTCTTCGTCGGCCGCGAGACGGCGGTCCTGGTCTCGCTCGCGCTCGAGCCGTGCGGCCCGTTCCTCCAGTTGGGCGACGTAGGCCCGCCGGGTTCGGAGGTAGTCGCCGATCAGCCAGGCGGCAACGAAGAACAGGCTGGGAACCGTGATGGCAAACGATCGGGGGTTGCCGGTGACGCCGAAGACGACGAAGCCCGCCACGAAGCCCAGGCCGGCGATGACAAGAAAAAACAACCGCCGTGCGCCCACGTCGTAAGCGGCGACGCTGTACATCGCGACCAACAGCCCGATGCCGGCGACCCCAGGATTGAAACCGAGCAGGATCTTGGCGCCAAAAGCCCCGGCGACCACCAGGAGAACGAGACTTGGATGGCTGCGCCGCCAGAGTAGTGGTATGACTTGGATCAGCAACAGGACGAGGCCGACGACGATCGCGCTGCCGAGCCCGCCGGGAATTCCCAGCGGGAGTCGACGGTCGCCGAACCGCAGGTCGAGGAATGAGGTCAGTCCGAGCAGGAACAGGATGCCAACCAGCAGCCGATCGAAGGTGCGCGGATGCAGGCGCCCGATCCAGCCCCACCCGCGGGGGCGCGTACCCATGCCCACAAGCGTAGCGACGTCCAGCCGGCTAAGAATCCTCCGCGCGAGTGAGGCCATCCCTCGCGCGGTTGAGGGTCAGGCGGCGACGGCGGGCTCCGTCCTGGCTGCCTTACGGCGGTCGCCTCGGCCGCGAAGGAGACCCAGGGCCGCCAGTAGCGCGGCCGCTACGGAATAGATGATCGTGGAGCTGATATAGGGAACGAGCGAGGTCTCGGCGTCGAGGATGTAGAGGGTATTCGGCCAGGTGTTCATCGCCGCATGGAAGAGGAGGACGAGGAGCAGGCTCCGGCGTGTGCCGTTGTAGAGCAAGGTCGATATCAGCGACAGCGCCACCGTACGCATCGTGAAGAGAGCGAAGGGCAAGTCGCTTTGCGGCGTGTCCGGGATGAAGAAGAGCGGGAGGTGCCAGAGAGCCGTGATCACCCCGATCACAATGGCTGCCCACAGTACGCCGGTCACC
>Ga0209526_10000311_pt1 | contig 30452 bp, 23 predicted proteins | sample JacPinW_OM2H0_M1_FD_188566 | JGI IMG/M metagenome (GOLD analysis project Ga0209526, IMG submission 188566) | Forest soil microbial communities from Algoma, Ontario, Canada - Jack Pine, Ontario site 1_JW_OM2H0_M1 (SPAdes) (version 2) | ecosystem: Environmental > Terrestrial > Soil > Boreal... | reverse complement strand
CGCCTGCGCGCTGCAACTTGCGAACCTGATCGAGCAGCACACGCAAGCCCGCAAAACTCCGCCGCTTTCGCCCGAGAACGTCTACGTCCTCGAGAAGGCGCGCGAAATCGGCGCTCACCAACTCTCCGGGGCGATTCTGGACACGCGCGCCTTGCGGGAACTGGTGCCCGATTTTGAGCAAACCGCGCCTCTGGATACCCCTGTTACCGCCGACGCCGCTTACTTCCTGACCGAGGCCAGATCGTGGAAATTTCCGATCACGCCGCCGCCGCTGCAAAATCACGGGAACTATGTGGTGTCACTCAACAAGATTGTGAAGTGGCTGGGCGGCCTGGTCGAGAAAAAGGGTGTGAGCCTGTTTACCCAGTTTGCGGCGCAGCAGCTTCTATATGAGAAGAACGGAATCGGCGGCGTCCTGACGGGCGAGAAAGGCGTCGACAAAAACGGCAAGCCGAAAGATAACTTTACGCCCGGCTATGAGCTGCGCGCCAAAGTGACGGTGCTTGCCGAGGGACCGCGCGGGTCCCTCGCGAAAGACCTCGTTGAACGGCTGAAGCTCGACGGCCTGAACCCGCAGGTGTACGGGATCGGGATTAAAGAATTGTGGGACCTACAGCCCGGGCGAATCGACACCGGCTACGTGGTGCACACGCTCGGGTGGCCGCTCGGCTCGGACATGTACGGCGGCGGATGGATCTACGGTATGCGCGGCAACCGGGTTTCGCTCGGGATGGTCGTGAGTCTCGAGTACCGCAGTCCACTATTTGATCCGCACGAGACGTTTCAGAAATTCAAGACACATCCGTTCGTGCGACGAATGCTGGAGGGCGGCAAACTGGTTCGTTACGGCGCGAAAACGGTGCCATACGGCGGATGGTATTCGATGCCGCGGAGTTACCTGGACGGCGGGCTGATCATCGGCGATTCGGCGAGTCTGCTGAATTCGCAGCGGCTGAAGGGAATTCATACCGCGATCAAGAGCGGGATGCTTGCCGCGGAGACGATTTACGAAGCCCTGTGTGCCGGAGATACGTCGGCGAAGACGCTAGAAGATTATTCCAGAAGGATCGAGCGGAGCTGGCTGAAAACGGAACTCTGGCCCGTGCGGAATTTTCATCAGGCATTTCATGGCGGGCTCTGGAAGGGCCTGCTCCACGCAGGATTGCAATTCATGACCGGAGGGCGCGGGCTGGTTGATCCGATGCGCGCAACGGCCGGCTACAGGCAATATGCGAAACTGTGTCGTGATGACGCGGCCGTAGACCAGCCCGTCGGCGGATTGGGGCGATTCACAGGTGATGGCAAATTGACGTTTGATCGCCTGACCGACGTCTATCATTCGGGAACGCGGCACGAAGAAGATCAGCCATGCCACTTGGTGGTGCTTGAGCCAAATATCTGCGCCGACCGCTGCATCCGCGAATACGGAAATCCCTGCCAGTATTTTTGCCCTGCCGCTGTCTATGAAATGGTGATGGAGAACGGCGCCCCGAGACTGAAGATCAATGCCGCGAACTGCGTCCACTGCAAGACTTGTGACATCGCCGATCCGTACCAAATCATCAATTGGGTTCCGCCCGAGGGCGGCGGCGGACCGAACTACGAGGGGATGTGAGGCGCTGTGGGGAATTGGGCGACTGAAGCCGACTTGTCCAGCCGTCTTTCGGCGCGGCTCGCTCGGAAACGATCCCAGAGGGGGTCAATGCGACTGCGCGTCAGAATCTGCCGGGCCCCACAAGGACTCACAACAAACACCCACTACTTCTGCGACCTTTTGCCCCCGAAAATTCTCCTCAGTACGGCCCAAAAACCCCGCCTCTTCTTCCCGGACTCAGGCCCGTTCGGCGCCGCACTCCCTTCTCCGAGTGCACGTTGCATCGACGGGGCAAAGCCGGGCGCATGGACATGGCCGTTAAACTGCCACTCCGGATCAAGGTGGGCTTCGCGCACCAGCAGAACGACATCCGGACCCGGGTCGGGCGGCGCGGCCGGCGAGCTGGCGAAAAACGTGAGCGGCGGGGCCAGGACTGTGTAGACCGGTATCGAAGCGGGCGGAGCGGCAGAAGCTTCATTCTTCTCCGGCGGGACCGGATGCGCTTGGTTGCCGTGCGCCAGAATGCTGAGTTCCACGTTCGGCTCGGGCTGGTCTGTTCGAGCAGCCGAAGACTCAGACGGTGGCGGCAATTGCGTCGTTTGCAGCGGCGGCATCGCAGGGAGGGCAGGCGGCATCGGTTGAGGCTGTGCCTGGGGCCGCACTTCGATTGGCGCGCAGTGGCAGCCTCCCGGGCTGCCGGCGACGGGGAGTAATTTCCCCACGGAGAGAAAGAATTCGCCTGCTTGTGGGACAGTCAACCTCTCGCCCGTGAATTGATGCTCGAGCTGGATTGCGCCGCTCGTTGCCAAGACACAGAGCGAGTCGTCAAGATTGAGGCCGAGGGTGAAGTCACGAGGCCCGCCACCGATATCGATCGGCGTGGCGATGATGGTTGGCGCGAAAACGCGCAGATCCGCCGCAGCAGGAGGCTGGACGCGCAAGCGCCCGAAATTGAGTGCGAGTGTGATCGCGCTGCCGGAGGCGAGCAAGGTCAACTTGGCCGGGCCGCAGATGTCGACTTCGCCGCCGGCCGCGAGCGTGAGTCGCGCCTGGCCTGAGTGGACCATGAGGATGCTGCCGTTCGCGACAAAGATGCTCGGCGCGACGATCGAGCTGCTTCTGCCGGCCAAAGTGCCTCCTTCGACGGAAATGTCGTTGCCTTCTAGGCGTCCTAGAGTGCCAGGCGGCGCCTCCTGTGCGCACAAAAGTGCTGGGCAAAGCAGAAACAGGCCCAGCAGAACAGAAGCCTCAAGCTTGCGGTCGACGAATGAAGAGAGGCGAACAACCAGAGTTGTGAATCGGAACGGAGAGTACATCAACACCGCTATACTATACAGCGGTGGACAGCTCCTCAACACCCCGCGCGCCCGAAACGAGCGAACGATCCGCAGCACCGTCTCAGGCGCCCATGCCGCAGCTCTCGCGATGGCGCCTGATGCAGATACCCGTCATCTCGTGGGCGGCGTATTGGTTGGTGCGACTCATCGGTCCGACGCTGCGGGTGGAATTTGTTGGAGTGCACAATGCCATACAAATCCGCGACACGGGCGAGCCGGGAATTGGCGTGTTGTGGCACCGGTCCATTTTTCCCGCGATCTGGATCTGGCGCAATCGGGGAATCGTAGTATTGAACACGGTTAATTTCGACGGACGGTGGACGCGGCGGGTGATCGAACGACTAGGGTTCGGTACCGCACAGGGAAGCTCGTCCCGGGGCGCCGTCGAAGGCCTAGTGGCGATGGCCAAGCAGCTCGAGGAAGGCCGCCACGTTGCGTTCACGGTCGACGGACCGCGCGGGCCGCGCTATGTCGCCAAGCCCGGACCGGTGATCCTGGCGCGCCGCACCGGCAAAGCCATTTCGGTTTTCCACATCGGGGTCGAGCGGGCGCATACTTTTAGCAAGTCCTGGGATCTGTTTCAGCTGCCGTATCCGTTTTCGCGAGTGGTGATGTTCGTGGGGCCACCGATTCGCGTGCCAACCGATGCGGATAGCGAGGTGATGAAACGAAAGCAAGAGGAGATGCAGACTGCGCTCGAGCGCGTTCGTGACGTCGCCGAATCCTGGTTCGATCTGAGCGAAGACGAACGCGACCGTCTGCGGGAGGACTGGAGCGAAAGAGGATCAAGCGGCGGCCTGGCAGCTGACTCCGGGCAAGCAGCAGGCGGGGAAACTTGAACCCGGCGTTTTTGGAACCTTAACCTGGAGCATGACCTTGAGTTGCCATCCGTCAATCGCTGGGAAGGGGCAAACGGCAGAGACAGTAAACAGGTTCCACCCGCGTCTAGGCTTCGCCGAGCTTGACGCGGACGTCGATCTGTTTTCCGCCGCGGATGATCGTGAGGGTGATCGTATTGCCGGGCTGCGCACGGTTGAGCAGCAGGTTTAGATCCACCTGGCTCGCAACGGCTCTCCCGTCGACGGCGATGAGAACATCGCCGCCGATGCGCAATTCCTGCAACCCCGCGAGCACCGAACGGGTGCCTCCGCGAATACCGGCCTGTGCGGCGGGTCCTCCCGGCTCTACACGTTCGATCAAAACGCCTTGCTTGACGGGAAGATTCAGCGCTTCTGCAAGATCGGGCCACAGAGCCCGTCCTTCGGCGCCCAGAGTGGCACGGCGTACGCGACCCTTTGTGATCAGATCGTTGGCCACGCGTCGCGCGGTGTTGATGGGAATTGCGAATCCGATTCCGGCTGCCGTGCCGCTCGGCGAGAAGATGGCGCTATTGATCCCGATTACGTCTCCGTGCGAATTCAGCAGCGGCCCGCCTGAATTTCCGCGATTAATGGCGGCATCGGTCTGGATGGCCTCGTCGATGAACGTGGTATTACTGGTTTGCACGGTCCGGCCCAGGGAGCTGACGACGCCGGTCGTGAGCGTGCTTTGGAAACCGAAGGGATTGCCGATCGCCAGAACGCGCTGCCCGACCAGCAGATTTCGGGAATCGCCGAGCGGAAGAGGCATGAGTTTGCGGCCATGCGAATCAATTTGAATCAGCGCGATGTCGTTGCGCGAGTCCGCGCCGATGAACTTTGCTTTGTAGCGCGACTGATCGCCAAGCGTGACCTCAATCGTCTCGGCGCCCTGCACAACGTGGTAATTCGTGAGAATGTGGCCGTCGGCGTCGATCACAAAGCCCGATCCGGCGCCTTCCATCGGCACGGCATTCAGAAAGAAGTCGTATTCGACCGTGCGCGTGACGATGTTCGCCACAGCCGGTGCCGCCTCCCTGTAAATTCGCACGTTTTCTTTTTCGGTAAAATCCAGACTGCCTTCGGTCACAGCCGGGATCGCGCGCACCGCACTGGCGGAGGGAGGAATATGCTGTCCATAACGCGATCCAGCCCAATACGCGCCGAAACCGACGATCAATCCGATCGCCAGCAGCCGAATTGCACGTCTCTTGCCTGGTGTTTGCATAATGACGCAATTCCTTTTCGGAGAGCAGGGCGAGTACCGCCGAGTGCGGCGACGTCCTCTGCGATTCGATACGCAACCATTTCAGGGTCTGTTCCCTGATGAGGCAGCGAGTTGTTTCAGTTTCTCCACAACCTGGCCGACTTGCCGCTCCGTTTCTTCGATTGACCCCGAGCAGTCAATGACTTCATCAGCCAGGCATCGCTTCTCGTCCACCGACATCTGCGCGGCTACGCGTTGCCGTGCCTGCTCGGGCGAAAGACCGCGCCCCTGCAGACGTGCAAGCTGCTGCTCCGGGCGGCACCAACAAACGACCACTCGATCAAGTTCTTTGTTGTACCCGGCTTCGATGATTAAGGCCGCTTCGAGAAATGCAAGTTCGGGCCCGCCCGGCCGGTCGAGCGCCGCAAACCATCTCCGCACGAGATCGAGAATACGAGGGTGCAGGATTTGATTCAGGCGAGCGCGCTTTACGGGATCGGCAAAAACAATCGCCCCGAGCTTGCGGCGATCGACCGCACCGCCTGGACCGAGAATATCTTTGCCGAACTCGCAAACAACTTCCTCGCTGGCCGCTTGTCCTGGTTCGAGCAGCTCATGGCCGAACGGGTCGGCCTCGACGACAAGGCAGTCGCGGTCGCGCAACATCGATGCCACTGTGGATTTACCCGAGGCGATTCCGCCGGTGAGGCCGACGCGCAGCATCAGGTTGGAACGGCCGCTGCAGTCGGAGCGTGTGAGCCGCGACGCAAACGCGCAGCCCTCACGGTGTTGCTCATGAGCATGGCGATCGTGAGCGGCCCGACGCCGCCTGGAACGGGCGTGATGGCCCCCGCGGTGTTGACGACGTCGGGATGAACGTCTCCCACAAGCACGGAGCCTTTTGCACGGAACGATTGCAGCTTCTCGGGAAAATTCGCGAAGATGCGTTCAGCTTCCGCGCGGTCGGTGATTACATTTTGGCCGACATCGATGACGACCGCTCCGGGACGAATATGGTCGGCCGTGACCATCGCTGCACGACCCATGGCCGCGACAACCACGTCGGCTCGGCGGACGGTTTCCTTGAGGTCGCGTGTCCTGGAATGGCAGATTGTGACCGTCGCATTTGCATGGAGGAGCAGGAGCGCCATCGGCTTGCCAACGATGTCGCTGCGGCCCATCACAACAGCATTCGCGCCGTCGAGCGGAATATTGCTGCGACGAAAAATTTCCATCACGCCCGCGGGCGTGCAAGCCACCAGATTCGGCCGGCCCGCCACAAGTCTTCCGACGTTGACGGGGTGGAAGCCGTCCACATCTTTCGCCGGGTCGACGGCATCGAGGATTCTCTTTGCGTCCACCTGCGCCGGCAGCGGCATCTGCACCAGTATGCCATCCACATCGTCCCGCCGGTTTAGTTCATCGATTCGGGAGAGCAAGTCTTCGGTCGTTATCGAAGCAGACGGTGTCAGCAGAAAGCTGGAGAGTCCCAGATTGCCGCACGCGGCAATCTTGCTGTTTACATAGAGCCTCGAAGCAGGATGGTCGCCAATCAGCACGGCGGCGAGCCCGGGGCGAATCTCAGCGGCAGCCAGCGACGCGATTTCGCTCGCGAGATCTCCGTAGATTTGATCGCGGATGGCATTACCGTTGAGGATGCGGGCGGCCAAAGAAAACTCCTTTCCTGTCTCGCGGTTCGTTCCGACGCAGAATGATAGCATTTCTGGAGGTTAGAGATTGCAGGAGGAGGCTCGGTGCGAAAATCATCCGACGATGTTCGGCTTGACGGCAGCGCTCGTCCTCGGATCGGAACGGCCCGCCCCGGCTTCTTGCGTTCTAGTAGATATCGTACTGTTCCCAGTGAAGTGCGGGGTCAGCCTGGATGATGATGCTCTTTTTCGTCCAGTGCTCGAGCTCTTCGATGAGCGAAGACTCACGCGTCTTGAGTGCCTTGGAAATTTCAGGGTGAACACGCAGTGTGAGGCTGCCCGAGGCGACCTCCGGGGCCATTTTCCGAGCTTCGGTTTGAATCTCGTAGCACAGGGTGGGGACAGACTTCACCATGCCCGAGCCAGTGCAGTATGGACACGGCTGACAAAGCGTGCGCTCGAGGGCCTGCTTGGTGCGTTTGCGCGTGATGGCGATGAGGCCAAACTCGTTGAATCGCAGCATTTTTGACGGCGCGCGGTCAGCCTTCAGGGCCTCCTCGAGTGCAGCCATGACCTTCTCGCGATTCCGCCGCTCCTCCATGTCGATGAAATCGATTATGATGATGCCGCCGAGATCGCGCAGCCGCATCTGACGGACGATTTCCTTCACGGCTTCGAGGTTCGTGCGTACGATCGTGTCTTCGAGACGATTCGATCCCTTGCCAACAAATTTCCCGGTGTTGACATCGATAGCGACCAGCGCTTCGGTGTGATTGATGACGATGTAGCCTCCCGATTTTAGCCACACCTTTGGCCGCAGCCCTTTGTCGATTTCCTGCTGGATGCCAAACTCTTCAAAAACAGGCGCTTCTTTGGTGTAGAGCTTCACCCGGTTGACAAGCTGCGGCTGGAATCGGCTCATGAAGACCACAACCTTGGCGAATTCCTCCTCTGAATCTACCCAGATCGCGGCGTAATCCGAGCTCATGTAGTCACGGAGAATGCGCTCGACCAGGTTCAGGTCGCGGTGCAGAAGCGACGGCGCCTTGCGCTGCTCGGAACGCGATTTGATCTCGGACCACGTGCGGGTGAGGAATTCGACGTCGGCGCGAACATCCTCGGGGGGGGCGATGGCGGCAGCGGTGCGCACGATGAAGCCCCCGCCGGCGCTGCCTTTCGCTTCGTTCACGAGATTACGCAGCCGCGCCCGCTCCTCCGCGGAAGCGATTTTGCGTGATACCCCGGTGTGATCGAGCGTCGGCATATAGACCAGAAACCGTCCCGGTAGCGCCACGTGGCTGGTGATCCGAGCGCCCTTCTTGCCGAGCGGTTCCTTCGCAATCTGGACGATGATCTCCTGGCCCTGCTTGAGCATATCGGCAATGAGCTGCGGACGCCGAAACTGCGGCCGATGATGGCTGGGCCCGTGTCCGGTTCCCTGCTGCGGCCTGCGTCCGCGGTCATCGCGGCGGCCACGATCGCGGCCGCGGCGCGCCGGATGCTGCATCCGCGCACGATAATCATCGCGAACCCGGGCCTGGTTCTGCGGCAGAGGACCGACGGAGGAGATCGATGCGGCTCCTTCGGCCTGCAGAGCCTCTGGCTCGACCCCCTCGAGCGGTTCCGGGAGCCCGGCATGCTCTGCTTCTGCGGACGCTTGAAGGGATTCTTCTGCTTCTGACTCTGGGTCTGGGTCCGATCGGGCCGCGACTTCCTCGAGAATCTCGGTTTCTTCTACGTCCGCGTCCGCAGCGACTTCGGCGTCGGTCTGGTCCTCGATCTCTTCCGCGTCGGAGATATCGGCCACTTCGTCTGAAGCGGTGAAGTCTCTTCTGTGTGCTTCGCGAGCCTCTTCGTCGATTTGCGCTTCGGCAACATGCTCAGCCAGAGCGGCCGCTTCGTCCTCGCTCAATTCTGCCGCCGCGTGCTCTTGGCTCGCGGCTTCGGGTTCCTGCGCCTGATGCGCTTCCTGCTCGAGATCCTCGCCGGGCATTCCATCATTTTCGCGCACGCCGGAGTCATGCAAAGCGGATTCAGGTGTCCCGAGCGGGATCGATGCATCTGGGTGCTTCTCGACGACAGGTTCATGCGGCTGCCATTTCGAGAGCGTCTCGCCAGGCAGCGGTTCAAGGCCTGTCGACGACGATTGGCGGAAATCAGTCCGAGATTCGGCCCGAGCGTCAGATCGAGGCGTTTGCGCAACTGCTTCTTGGATTGGCTCTGGCACCGAACCGGGCGCCGGTAGGGGCGAAGTCTCTTCGGGCGGCATGGCGGGAGCAACAGCGGCGGCTCCGGGGAGCTTCTCCCTGTACTTTGCGAGCGATTCGCCCGGCAAGACAATGGGAACATATCCCTCGGGGGGCGGGGCGGGGTCGGCCGAGCGGCCCTCGGCCGGCTTGGTCGAAGCGTATTTCGACTGCGGCAGCTCGCGGCCATAACGCGGGTCCCCACCGCGTCCAGTGCCACCGCTGCTCCGTTTGGAAAAACGGCCACCGCGGTGACCGCCGCGACGGCCAAAGTCGCGTCCCTGGCGGTTGCGATTCTCGAAGCGAGGCTCGGGCGCAGAAGCAGTGCTTGCCGCGATGGGGTGCGGGTAGCTCGGCGGTGCCGCCGGCTTCACGGCGTTGCTGGGAACTTGCTCAGCAGGCGGCGTTTCGTTTGTTGCGTGCAGCACGGTCGGAGAAACCGGCGCGGATTCGACGTCGGCGGGCTCAAGAGCGGGCGTCGCCGGATTATCCGCGGCAAACACACGGCCACCCTGGTCTTCCATTTTTTGAACCTTATCGACGACGGTGGTGACGATATGGTCCAATTCCTCGATGTCTTCGAGAAAGTCGGTAACATAGAGGAAGGCATCGCTGTCGAGCCCGATGTCCACGAAGGCCGACTGCATGCCCGGCAGAACGCGCGTTACACGGCCCTTGTAAATGCTTCCCACTAACGCAAATTCTTTTTCCCTCTCAACGTAATACTCACAAAGCTGACCTTCTTCCATAATGGCGACCCGCGTCTCGTGCGGGTTCGCCGAAATAACCATTTCCTTCGACATAGAAACTCCTCATGGCGCATCGGACGGCGGCGGCACACAAGAGCGCGCGCACGCGGCCCGCGTGGCGCAAGGCACTGCCTTGTACCTGCCACGCACGGCCGCCCGGGAAAAACCTGTCGCGTTGCTGGATTGCTCTGCTCACCCGATGCGTCTCTCATTCCAAATCAAAAGTCCGGCCGGAAAGCGTTTCGCGGCGCGGGCACTAATGTCATGCTGGGTTCAGTTGACGAACCGCCGCATGCGGACGTTCATCACCAGACCCAAAGACATAAACACGAACGCTGTGGCCGATCCTCCGTAGCTCATCAGCGGCAGGGGAATGCCGGTGACCGGCATATACCCGATCACCATGGAAGCGTTGACCAGAACGTGGAAGCCTAGTATCGAGGTGACTCCCATCACGACATACATCCCCGCACGATCTTTCGCTTTCTGAGCGTTGTCCACAAGCCGCAGAATCAGTCCCAGATATAACAGTAAAACGACGCAGATGCCGATAAATCCTTGCTCTTCCGCCAGGGCCGCCAGAATAAAATCTGAATACCGGACAGGGACGAACCCTAATTGATTCTGACTGCCTTTGCCGAATCCCTTTCCCCAAAATCCCCCCGAGCCCACGGCGATCTCGGACTGGAGAATCTGATACCCCGCGCCGCGGGGATTCTCCTCGGGATGGAGGAAAGTTGTAATCCTTTGCTGCTGGTAGGGCTTCAGGTGATGCCGCATGTCCCAGCCGACCGGGATCAGGAGTGCCGCGAGGAGCAGCCCCGCCGCTGCATGCTTCCATTCAATTCCGGCGAGAAACGCCCCCACGGCTGCGACCGGAACCAAAAGCATCGCGGTTCCCAGATCAGGCTGAACCAAGATCAAGCCGACCGGTATCCCGGTTAATATAACAATTTTCGCCAGATCCTGCAGCGCCAGCCGGTCCGTACGCACTTCGGTAAAGTAGCGCGCCAGCACAATGATTATAATCAACTTCATGAGCTCTGACACTTGCAAATTCACTCCGCCGCCCAACTCGACCCAGCGCCTGGCGCCGAAGCGCGAGTGGCCAATGGCCAAGACAACCAGAAGTGTCGCCACTCCAAACAGGTAAAGGAAGGGCGCCTGGTCCATCAACATGTGGTAGTCGATGCGAGAAATCAGAAACATCCCGACCAAGCCTATCCCGACCCACATCACCTGCTTCCAATGCATCCCTGCCATGCCGCTCGCGTGCGTCGAAGAATAGACTTCCAGGACACCCAGGCCGCTGATGACACCGACAATCGCCAGTAGCACCCAATCGAAGTCATGTATGCTCGGCCGGTTTTTCATGGCGTTCCGGCTCCGACGGTGGCGACGATTGGCGCCACGACGCGAGGCGGTGGCGAAACGTTTTCCACCGTGGCCTGCTGCTGAAAATGGGAATTCCGTTTGTCGTAATAGGCTTTCACGATGTCGCGCACGATTGGTCCCGCTGTCGTTCCGCCATGTTCGGCGCTGCCTTGCACCAGTGCCGCAACCACGATTTCTGGATTGCGCCGCGGCGCATAGCCAACAAACCACCCGTTGTTTTCCTTCCCCTTCTTTCCCATACGATTTCCCACATCGTAGCTCATCAATTGCGCCGTGCCCGATTTACCGGAGAACTCGATGTTCTGAAGCTTGAGGCTCGATCCTGTCCCGCCCTCGTTAATAACCCCATACATCCCTTGCGTGACCTGCTCGACCGTATCCTCGGAGATGGGGAAGTGATCCGCGCTTACCTTGGCGAGATTTTTCAGGAGGTGAGGCTTCAGCAGGGTCCCACCTCCTGCCACTGCCGCCGTCATGCGCGCCAGTTGAATCGGTGTGACGGTAACCGCACCTTGGCCGATGGCTACCGAAATTGTCTCACCGGCATACCATTTGTGGTGGAAGACGCGCTCGACCCATTCTTCTGAGGGCATGAGTCCGGGTTCTTCACTCGGCAGATCGATGCCGGTGCGCCGACCCAAACCCAAAGCCGTAGCGTAGTAGTGGATTCGATCGATTCCGAGCCGTTGTCCGATGGTGTAGAAGAAGACGTCGCAGGAATCCACAATCGCCTTATGGAGATCGACCGACCCATGCCCCTGCGGCCGCCAGCAGTGGAACGTGCGCCCGTAGAACTCAGCGTGTCCCGGACAATTGACGGTGAAATTCGCCGGGAGCGCCTTGGACTCGAGCATGGCAGTCGCCATCACAATCTTGAAGATAGAGCCGGGGGCAAGCTGTCCCTGAATGGCGCGGTTCAGCAGCGGGGTCCGACGATCCGTGTTGAGCTTTTGCCATTCCGCGGCGGGAATCCGAATGGCGAAATCGTTGGGGTCGAACGTCGGCCGGCTGACGATCGCCAGGACTTCCCCGGTGCGGCCGTCGAGAGCCACGACGGCGCCTTCTCGATCGGACATATACGAGTCGGCAATGGCTTGCAAATCGTAGTCGATCGTCAGTTGGATCGGCTTGCCGGGAATTGCTTCGACGTCGTCGAGCGCGCGCATCGCTCGGCCAACGCTGTTGACCACGACGCGCCGCATGCCGTCGGTGCCTTCGAGTTGCTCGTTGTATTCCCTCTCGAGTCCCGCCTTTCCGACGATGTCGCCGGGGCGATAGTGGCCGTCGCTCTGCTCAAGCTGCTTCGCCGAGACTTCCCCGACATAGCCTACTGCGTTGGCGAGCATTTCGCCGTGCGGATAGCGGCGCCGCTGAACCATCATCAACTCGAGGACCGGCAGATCAGCGCGATGCGATTCGACGAAAGCGATATCGGCTTGGCTCGCCGCCGGCTTAATGACAACGGGCTGGAACTTGGGCTCGTCCTTGGCGGCATCGAGTTGTTGCTGCAAATCTTCCTGGCTGATGCCTAACCCCTCTTCGACTTGCGGGAGACTTTTCTCGAGTAATTTCGGGTCATCGCGGAGCAGCAGGATGCTGAAGGACGGATAGCTGTCGACAAGTACGCGGCCTTCGCGATCAAGCATGGCTCCCCGCGGGGCGATAATCGGGATATAGCGTATGCGGTTTCGCTCGGCCAGGTCGGCAAAGTGCCCTGATTGGATTACTTGCAGCTTCCAGAAACCCACCAGGAGAAGGGTGATAAAAAATACCGATACGTAGGAGAAAAGGACCAGTCTACCCTGCGGTATTTTCCGATCGTCAACGCTCCAGGAAGCCAACTGAACTCCTGCACGGCCCGGTCGATTCGCAGCGAAATAATGCGAAAGCCGGAGTGCCCTTAAGCTATCACTTGGCGCGCGCTGCCCGCAAGCGACTGATGCCCTGTTGGTCAACTATCGTGTAGCGAGCGAAGTCGCCACTGTCGCCCGGCAAGCCGCAATCCCGGCGAGGGAGGCAGAAAATCTCTGTCGAGACTCGGCGCGGTGGTCCTCGGGCGGCCAAAGCCGCAGCCATTCCGGACGATCAAACGAAGGACCAGAAGACGTGCCCTGGCCGGAGGCGGTTGTCAGACGTCTTGTCGGGCTCCACGCACCGCGATACCGGACCGCGAACCATCGTGGTTAGGATGGTCTGCGCAAGCGATCGAGAAGGGCGAACAGGACTACGGCAAAGGCCGCGCTCACAACCGAATCGAGCAAAAGGCGCGGGGTGAAGTACGGAGCGGAACGATTCAGCAGGACGCGTTGCGTGAAGGCGAGCACGACCTGATGAAAATGAAACAAAACAAACACCAGGCCGAAGCGGCTGGCAGGATGTTCAGTATCGATCCGGGCCCCCACCGAAGAAGCCAGATAGCCGATCCAGGTTTTTGCGATTCCGTAGAGCCCGATGGGATTGTCGTGGCTGAGGGCATCCTGAAGGATACCGATGGCTGCCCCTAGGAATAAGCCGGACACGGGATTTCTCTGGCTCACGCCGAAATAGATCGTCACCAGCAAAGGGAGATCGAGCAGCTCTGCCCAGCGGCCGTATTTGTGAAGAAATGCCTGGAGAATCAGCGCGAGGAAGGCCGCAACGATGACCGTCCCGCCGTGATATCGATGAACCTCGATGTTCCCGCTCGTCCGTGCTCCCCTGTTCAAGATGTAATCCATTTCATGGACGGGGCGCGGCCGGCTTTACGGCCGGGGCTTGCGTTCGATTTACCCGTCTTGTCGGGTTCGCTGAGGGTTTACCGAGGTTCGGCTGCGGGGGGCGCCCCGGTGCTGAGGCCGAAGCTTTCGACGTATCGGCCGCCCGGGCGTCGACTGTAGCGGCGGGCGGTGGGCTCGCCGGAACGACCGAAGACGATTCGCCCGAACCCTTCGGTGTCAGTTCCTGCTGCGAGAGCAAGACGAGAACGTCTTCGAGACGATCCAAGCGCGCCGCCGGGTGCACGTGAATCAACTGAAACGGGGAAGCCGGAGAGGCTCCGCCGGCGGAGCCGATCAGTAAACCCTTCGGGAAGATACGATCTTCACCGGACGTAAGTATCAATTCGCCCGGGTGAACTTTCTCATCGTTCACCACGTAATCCATGCGCGGCTCAGGATCTCCAGTTCCCCTGACGACACCGTGCGTACGTGTGTCCGCTAGCAGGGCACCCACACCGCTATCCTTATCGTTTATGAGTTGCACCTGCGCGGTGGAGGGAAAGACCTCTACGATCTTCCCGACAACGCCCTCCGGAGTGATCACGCCGAGATTGCGGCGGACCTGATCCCGGTCGCCGCGGTTGATGAACAGTGTGTGGGAACTTGAGTCGGCGCTCGCTCCGATCACCTGCGCCGCGAGCATCGATGCTTCCGGATGGCCCTGACGAAAATTCAGCAGTAACCCTAATCGCTGCCCTTCGGCGGCCTCGCTCTCGAGCTCCCGATTGCGCAGTTGTAACCGATCGAGTTCGCTGCGCAACTGCTCGTTTTCGGTACGAGCGTTGTGCAGCGCGATATATCCGGTCCAGACGCCGCCCAACTTCGAGAACGTCCAGGTTCCTGCGCGCTGAGCCGGGGTCATCAGCTCGACGGCCCAATAGCGGATCAACCGCACTTCGCGACCCCGCTTGATCTGGACCGCGAGCAGCAGAACCTGCGCGAGCACAACACCGACCAGCAGGGTGAGCGGACGAAAACGGGAAAATGTTCCGAGCATGTTTTTAGAAGTCTGTGGCGCGACGTGCAGGGCAGGAAAATCCAACCCGTATCACCGCCTGGGGAGCTGCCCCCCGGCCCTGCGCCGCAGGTTTTTCATTTGTGACCTGCAACGATCCCTATCCCGTTGCATTTCAATCGATCGAAACCAGTCGCAGCAGCCGGAAATCGCTCAGCATCTTGCCCGTGCCGAGAACGACCGACGCAAGCGGATCATCCGCGATCGAAACAGGCAATCCGGTTTCTTCGCGGATGCGCTTGTCCAGGTTCTTGATGAGCGCCCCGCCGCCGGTCAGGACAATCCCACGGTCGCTGATGTCGGCAGAAAGCTCGGGCGGTGTACGTTCGAGCGCTACACGGATGGCGTTCAAGATCGTCGCAATGCATTCGGAAAGCGCTTCGCGGATTTCGCTGTCGTCAATTGTAACCGTGCGCGGAACACCCTCAATCAGATTGCGTCCCTTCACTTCGAGAGTCAGCGGCTTTTCAAGCGGGTAAGCCGAGCCGATTTCGATCTTGATCTGTTCGGCGGTTCGCTCGCCGACGAGCAGGTTGTATTTGCGCTTCAGGTAATGCATGACGGCTTCGTCCATCTCGTTCCCTGCCACACGCACCGACCGCGAGTAGACGATACCGCTCATCGAGATGACGGCGATATCGGTAGTCCCCCCGCCGATATCGACCACCATGTTGCCCGACGGCTCCTCAATCGGCAGTCCAGCGCCGATCGCCGCGGCCATCGCTTGTTCGACGAGATAGACTTCGCTCGCGCGAGCGCGGTACGCCGAATCCTGCACGGCGCGCTTTTCTACCGGCGTGATTTCGCTTGGGACGCCGATCACAATGCGAGGATGGACAAGAACGCGCCGGTTGTGCGCTTTCTGGATGAAGTAGGTGAGCATCTTCTCGGTCACCTTGAAGTCGGCGATGACGCCGTCTTTCATCGGTTTGATGGCGACCACGTTGCCAGGCGTTCTCCCGAGCATTTCCTTGGCCTCGCGGCCCACCGCGACGACTTCTCCGGTATTCTTGTTGATAGCCACGATCGAAGGCTCGTTGACAACGATGCCTTTGCCTCGCGCGAAGACCAGCGTGTTCGCCGTCCCCAGATCGATCGCCAGGTCAGACGAAAACAGGCTGAAGACTGACCGCATGTTGTAGCCGTTTTTGGTCACGTGTTGCTTCTCCCTCAGATCCCGGTAAACGACGCTACGGGCAGCGCCTTCACGATTGCTATGGAATCACGACCGGCACACGCTTAATGGCCGTGCCACCCCGCCGGTTCTGTCCGGTGATGACGATCGGGTGGCTGCCCCGTGCCATCGGCGCTGTGAAATAGCGAAAGTGCCCGTCCGGCTTAATATCAGGGACTGCTTCTCCATTGATGATCAACGCTGCGCCCGGCTCCGTGCGCCCGATCACTTCAACGACGTTGCCTTGCAGTTCGGTATCGTCCACCTCGAGTACCATATCCTGCTCTTTGCCTTGCGTCACGAGCGTGAGCTTGAACGAATCGCTAGCGTCGCTCAGTTTATCCTTCGTGTCGACTGCGCGCACTCTCCAGAAATAGTCGCCCGGGTCCAAACCGGAAATGTCCACGCTGTTCGCATCAGTTTTCTTTTCCTGGACCACATGGTTGAACGCTGCCGTCGTGCTGGCCTCGAAGTCGTACAGTTTTGCCGTTGCCACCGGCTTCCATGAGAAATGAACCGGGTGATGCCGCGGGTCAGCCATGATGATCGCCTGCAGGTTGAGCGGCTCGACCAGTACCGGGGGCGCCAATACCTGAGATTTCGTCGTCGGGCCTCCGGTCGGGAATGTCACACGCTCCCACTGCCCGATATCCAAGTGCTCGTTGCCGCGGTTCAATTCCGCACTCCCGGAAGCAACGATGATTTCCTGCTGGTTCGTCGTCGGATCGCTGCGTACTGCGGCGCGGCTATTTTCGCGCAGCGAAGCCACGGCGTTCTCGAAGGATACTTCCGCCTTAGAACCCGCGATCTGCCAAGTACCGGTCGTCAAATCCACCTCACCTGAACTGATGTGCACGCCGACCTGCGTGGCCCGATCTTGCGCGACGAGGTTTTCTTCCACGGTGACCAGCGTGTCGCCCTTCACCGTGAACGTTGTTCCATCGGCGAACGCGATGCGCGCTACTCCCTGGGAATCGGTCTGGATCAAATCGCCTTTATCGAGCGTGATTTGATAGTCGGCGTTCTGCCACTGTACCGAATTGACCTTCTTTACCTGCACCTTGCCATCGAGGTTTACGAAACGAGCTTGCCGAGCCGTGATAGTCGCGACGCCGGTACCATGCGGCACGATGGTATCTGAGATTCGCTGGATCACTCTGCCCGAGGCTTCTGGAAAAATCAGGTACGTGGAGGTCAGCAGTATGATCGTGATCAGGAAGGTGTAGAGCGCAACGGTGCGATATCGTATGGCGTGCCAATACACATCGACCCCCGAGCCTTTTTGCTTGGGACTCGCCGTGGTTTTCACATCTATCATGTGGTTGGGGGCCAATTTGGCAATCTAGCATAGGGGTATAGGCCTTTCAACACGACGCGAGAACAGTTGCGAAGTAGCTACCCCCTCTCGAGTTGGGCATCTTGCGCAGGGCAATCGGCGGCTTTGGAACCGTATCTGCTCAAGAGGGCAAGTGCCTTGACCATATCGGCGCGTGCGGCCATTTTGGAGGTTGACCGGAGAAGGCAGATTTAGCGAGACTAGTCCTTGGAGTAAGGTGGCCATTTCGCGCCAAAATTGCCTGCCGGATACCCGCCCAGGCTCCGCGACGAGGCGGGGCGAAACCAGGCGCGAGGAATTCAGCGATGAATGAGATTATCGGGGAGCTCTCACCCCCCGCAAGGATACTGCTGACGCCTGGGCCATCCTGCATGGACCCTCGCGTTTACCGCGCGCTCGCTGCGCCACTTGTCGGGCACCTGGATCCGTGGTTCACGGAAATGATCGGTGAAGTGCAGTTCTTGCTCCGGCACGCGTTTCGGACCGAGAACCGCATCACCTTCCCCATTTCCGCATCCGGCTCGGGCGGCATCGAAGCAGCCGTGCACAACGCACTTGAACCAGGGGATGCATGCATCGTCTGCGTGAATGGATCCTTCTCCGAGCGCATGGCTGTGAGTGCCGAACGCATCCCGGCAAATGTGATTCGCATCGCAGCGCCGTGGGGCCACACCGTTGATGCGGAAGATGTTCGGCGCGCGGGCAAGGGCAAAAAGATCAAACTGGTCGGCTTGGCGCACGGCGAGACTTCCACGGCCGTGGTGCAGTGCATCGACGATTACCGAAAAGTTGCCGACGAACTCGGAGCGATGCTCGTTGTGGACGCGGTGGCAACGCTCGGCGGCATCCCGCTCGATATCGACCGGCAACACATCGATATCTGCTTCAGCGGCTCGCAGAAGGCTATCAGCGCGCCGCCGGGAATGTCCCCCATCACCGTGAATGCGCGTGTCGAAGAACTGATGCACAACCGCAAGACACCTGTAAGGAGCTGGTATTTCGATTTGAACCATACGATGACCTATTGGGGTCAGGAACGCACGTATCATCATACGCCGCCGATTTCGCTAATCTACGGGCTGCGCGAAGCGTTGCGGATCGCGCTTGACGAGGGACTCGAGGCGCGCTGGGAACGTCATCAGCAAAACACACAGGCCCTGATAGCGGGAATGGAAGCCATGGGCCTCGAACTGTTTGTGACCAATCCGGCGGACCGGCTTGCTACCGTAACGGGCGTGAAGATACCCGCCGGAATCGAAGACCGGAAAGTGCGGCAGCAATTGCTCGATGAATTCAATATCGAGATTGCCGGCGGATTGGGCCCGGTGAAGGGCCAGATTTGGCGCATCGGCCTGATGGGCTATTCGAGCCAGAAAACCAACGTTCTGCTCCTACTCGCGGCGCTCGAGAAGGTGCTGGGCGATCAGGGCTGCCATGTTCCCGCGGGCGCGGGCGTCGCCGAAGCCATTCATAGTTACCAGCAAGTCGAGCAACGTACCGTCGTGGGCGCAAGGAAATAGGTGACGGGTGACGAAAGCGACCCATCCCAGGATTCCCAATGCCGGCGCGATGAGCGAATTCATCGGCGCTTTCGACATCCCCTCCAAGGTGACCGACTTCGTGTATCACTGCAGCTTTTCGCATTGCTGGAACGGCATCGCCACGCGTCACAGCGACACGATGGATTGCAAGTTCTTCGTCGACGGCAAAGGAGTCATACTCGGACTCGCGCATCCCGGCTTCGTGGAGTTCTGCGCGCGCACCGGACGAAACCTGACGGACCGAGAGGCGAGCTATATCGCCGCCGAGTATCTCCGCGACCGGCTCGAGCAGGAGGACGAGCACGCTCTGTACGACGTTTCGGCCTCCGACGTCGTCCACATCATTGAAAAGCTGGGCATCGGCTGAGGAATGCGAGTCTCCCCGGACGACCGCTTCGACCGGCTGCTCCTGTCAGACCGACCACTGCTGAAAAAAGACCGCAGCTAGCGATTTTGCGCTTTGTCTTTGGGCGGAAATTCCTTCCGCGCCAAGGATCGAATGTAGTTGATCATGTTCCAGACCTCGTCGGGCTTGGCGCGATCTCCCTCTGGCGGCATCTGGCCTTTGCCGTTTTTGATGATGTAGAACAACTCGCCATCGGTGGTATCTTTGAGCGAAGCCGGTTCGCGCAAATCCGAGAGTTTTAGATTCATTCTCGAGACCAGGTCGCCCTTGCCGTCGCCCTCATCGCCGTGGCACATGGCGCAGTCATAGCCGTACATCTTCTTGCCTTGCGCGAGGGACTGGGGGGCGGGTTTGACCGGATTCGCCTGCTTTGCCGCTTCGGGAGGAATTTTGTACGCGGCGGGCGGTGCGGTTTCAGCGGGACCTTCGGTTTGCTGTGCCAACGCAGAGAGCCCGAAAAGGAGCAAGACCGAGAGAGCAAATACGTGCTTGCACACGGCAGCCTCCTTCTTAGGAAGATATCGCAGGCATTCTACGCTCCGTGCTTCCGGCGGGCTAGGATTTCTTCTCCAAACTTTCCAGCCCGGAGATGCTAGTTCAAGCGTCCGAGAGCGATTCGTCGAAGCCGGCGCCGCCATGTAATTCGCCAGCCTCGAGAATTTCGCCGCAGTCCAGGCATTCTACATACCTTGCGTCATCGTCCTGGGCGATCAGCCGCGTGCGCTTGTGTGGGCAGCTAGGATCAGGCATGCGAGCAGACTCGGTCGGCACCTCGCTAGACTATAACGCCCCACCCGGATCGGGGAAGGCCTCTCGAGCGTCTCGCTGTTGACAAACGCCTCGATTGCAACTATCAGTTGCCTTGCTGTACGCCGGGGGCGGGGCCAAGTGACTGTCGAAACGGGTTTGCAGAAACGACTGGGTACCGTGTTCTTTTACGGCATCATTGTCCTGCTGGTGTATCTGGTCTATCTCATATTCGCCCCCTTCCTTGTGGCGCTGGCCTGGGCGGCGGTGCTCGTTGTGGTATCGCATCCGGTTCATGCGTGGATGTCGCGGCGCTGGGGCCGCACAACCGCAGCGGCTGCAGCCACGGTGGGCGTAACCCTGGTTCTCATTGTGCCTGCCCTGTTTGTGATGACTGCGTTTGTGCGGGAAGGCGTGGACGCGGTCCAATCGATTCAGGTCCAGGCGGCTGGCAGCAATTACGCAAAACTGCAACATCTGTGGGCGCGAATTCAGGTGCGCTTTCCCGAAGCGAATTGGGAAGATCTGACCTCCGCTCTTAACCGCTACGGCGAGCAGGCGGCCGCCTATCTTGCCGAGCGGCTCGGAACGGTTCTGAGGCATACGGCGACGTTTTTGTTCGACCTCGGCGTGACGATTCTCGGAATGTTCTACCTTTATCGCGATGGTGATTCGATTCTGGTCCGCGTGCGCGAACTGCTTCCGTTCGAGGCGACACATCGCGAGCGCATGCTGAGTGACGCGCGGGAACTCATTTTCGCGAGCGTGACATCGAGTCTGATGGCGGCGGTGGCGCACGGCGGATTGGGCGGTTTGGCTTTTGCGTTGGCCGGAATCAAGGCCCCGATCTTCTGGGGGGTGATGATGGGGTTTTTCTCGCTGGTCCCGCTTGTTGGCTCGGCCCTCGTCTGGGTTCCGATCTCGATCAGCCTGATGATCGGAGGCCACGTGGGCCGCGGGATTCTTCTCGCGATCTTCTGCAGCGTGATCGTGGGTCTGGTGGACAATCTCATCCGGCCGTGGCTAATGAGCGGGCGTGCGGAGATGGGCGGGCTCGTCGTGTTCATCAGCGTGCTTGGCGGAATCAGCGTGTTTGGAATGCTCGGCGTCGTGCTCGGACCGATTGTAGTGGCCACCGCGGCTACTCTTCTTGATCTTTATGTTCCCAGTGCGCCGGCTAGAAACAAGGTATCCAAAGCGAGTGGGAACAGAAAAGGAGCCGTGCTAGAGTAGCGCCCTTTGGAAGAACCGATAGCAGGTCTGATGGCAAAGAATTCCAAACCGAAACACGCCACACTGCCCCCGGCAAAACTCCGGTGGCGCTGCGATCCGGCCAGCATTCCGTTTGAAACGACGGCGGAAATCGCGCCGCTCGGCGGCGATTTTGGCCAGGAGCGCGCGCAACGGGCCCTGCGGATGGGTGTCGAGCTGACGGCGTCCGGTTACAACCTTTTTGTCTGCGGTCTTTCCGGGACGAGCCGCGGCGGCATGATCGTGCGAATGATTGAAGACATCCATCCGGAGATCGAGCCTGCGCCAGATCGCTGCTACGTCAACAACTTCAAGAATGCTGACCGGCCGCGCCTGCTCACGCTGCCGCGTGGCCAGGCGAACGCCTTCAAAAAGGAAGTCGAATCCGGAATCGATTTCCTGCGGCGGCGTATTCCGCAGGTGTTCGAAGGGGAGCCCTTCCAGCGACAGAAAACACGTATCGTCGAACGATTCACGCAACGCGAAAAGGAGCTGATGGACGATTTTACGAGGCGGATTGCACGCGAACAGTTCGCACTCGGCCGCATGCAGGTGGGCGCGGTTGCCCTGCCGGAGATTTTTCCCGTGCTCGACGGTCAAATGGTGCCGATCGAAGAAATCCCTAAGCTCGTGCAGGACGGAAAGCTCGAAAATGCGGCCGCCGAAGGCCTGGAACGAAAATACGACCAGTTCCGGCAGGAATTTACGGTCGTGTACCGAAAGACCCTTTCCCTTTCGCGCGAACTCGCGAGCGAGATGAGCTACCTCGAGCAGGAAGCGGCCTCCGTTCTGGTCGACGGAGTCATCGAAGAATTGAAGGAAAAATATCCGAGCTCGCCGGTCGCCGAATATCTCGAGGAGGTGCGCCACCACATTCTCGACAACCTGGATCCGTTCAAGGAGCGCGAGGGCGAAGATGACCAGCCGCCCTCTGAAGGCGGTGGCGGACCCCGCATCGAGCGTTCCGACCGCGATCCGTTCCGGGTCTACGGCGTGAATGTGATTCTCGCTCACGGCGAGCAGGAAAAATGCCCGGTGATTTTCGAGACGATTCCTACCTACGCGAATCTGTTCGGAACGATACATCGCAGCTACGATACGCGCGGCGGCTGGAACTCCGATTTCATGGATCTGCGCGGCGGGTCGATGTTGCGCGCCGACGGCGGTTTCTTGGTGATGTATGCGCTCGATGCGCTGACCGAGACCGGCGTCTGGCGAACGCTTAAGCGCACCCTCAATCACGGTAAGCTCGAGATCCAGCCGGTCGACGTATTCTTTCCGTTCAGCACGGCAGCGCTCAAGCCAGAACCGATCGACGTCCACGTGAAGATCATCCTGATCGGCGACCGTGACATGTACGAGCTGCTCTATGAACACGAAGACGATTTTAAGAAAATCTTCAAAGTGCGAGTCGAATTCGACGAAGAAATGAAGTGGAGCGACGAGGTCCTCCGGCAATACGGCGGACGCTTGCGGAAACTCTCCGATGACGAACAGCTTCTGCCCTTCGACCGCTCGGCCGTCGCATCGATTCTCGAACACGGTGTGCGCATCGCCGGGCGTCGCGGCAAGATCACGACGCGATTCTTCGACCTCGCCGACCTGGGGCGCGAGGCCTCGTATGTCGCGCGACATTGCGGGAGGGCCGTCATCACGGCCGAACATGTGCGGGATGCCCTCGAAGCGAAGATCGAACGGCACAATTTGCTCGAAACAAAAATCCGCGAAATGATGGAGCAGAACCTATTGTTTATCGACACGACCGGTGAGCGCGTGGGGCAGGTGAACGGTCTGAGCGTGCTCGAAATCGGCGGCTATATCTTCGGCAAGCCTGTGCGCATTACGGCGTCGGTCGCGCTCGGGAAGATCGGCATCATCAATATTGAGCGTGAAGCGAATCTGAGCGGCCGCTTCCACGATAAGGGTGTGCAGATCATCTCCGGATTCTTGCGGCGCACATTCGCACAGGACAAACCACTTTCTCTTTCCGCAAGTGTTTGTTTCGAACAATCGTACTCGGGCGTCGATGGCGACAGCGCGAGCTCGACCGAGGTTTACGCGCTGCTCTCGGCGCTCGCCGAGCTTCCCATCCGGCAGGAGTTCGCCGTTACTGGCTCGGTGAACCAGCAGGGAGATGTTCAGCCGATCGGCGGCGTGAACCAAAAAATCGAAGGCTTCTACGACGTCTGCCGGCTAAAAGGGCTCACTGGCGCGCAGGGCGTGCTCATACCGACAGAGAACGTGGAAGACTTGATGTTGCGCGACGAAGTGATCGACGCCGTGGCGAAGGGCCAATTCCACATCTATCCGGTGGCAACCGTCGAGCAGGGAATTGAAATCCTCACCGGCGTACACGCCGGCAAGCGAATCTCCTCAGGCAAATTCGAGCCGCACAGCATTTTCGCGAAAGTGGACGCTCGCCTCGGCCAGATGGCCACAACCCTCCGCAAGTACGAATAGTTCCCCAACAGGCCGACAGGTTCGAATCAGAGCAGACGGCGCATCCGAACAGTAATCTCCGTTGTCTGCCCGCTTCTGGCGATGACGAGCTTGTATTGATGGCCGATCTGGCGAAAAAGGTCGCGAAGGTCAGCGAGCGTGAGATTGGATGCGGCATCTTCATCGACACCGGCAATGACGTCGCCTTTCTGAATTCCTGCTGCGGCCGCAGGCGTTCCAGGCTGCACCTGCGCAACCTCAAATATTTTGAGGTCGGCACCCCTGGCAATCACTGAGATCCCGCTCTTGTCCTCTTGATCCTCGTCTGAGAAATGGGCATTCGGCTCGAGAATCATCTGTTGATGGGGGTAATCGAAAATCACGGTGAAGCGCCGCAGCAGTCCGCCCCCTATTTCCCCCGCGAGCCGAGAATTGCTTCCCCCTGGAGGGGTAGAAGCCGAAAATACAGCGATCACCCCTTCGAGAAAGCTGAAGGGCCCCAGTTCAAATTCCTTCAGTCGACCGAGGACAGCACTTTGTTCCCCGTCCGATTGTGGATCAACGGCGGGTATGGTTCTTAGGTGTGAAGAGAAAACGTGGTGCGCTTCTGCATACTGGTCGGAAATAACAGCGGAGGCGTCGCGCCCCGTATTGACGGCAAAGTTGGCTTCCAGGGTCTTGCCCCTCGACACGCTGAACTTCGCTCGGATTACGGGCATCCCATCGACAAAGATCAGATGAAAGCGCGTCCCAGGGCCGGAATACTGATACACGAGCGGGTCGTAGAGTTGAACGGTTCGTCGCGCATAATCGATTGCGATCACGGTGCGCGCGAAAAAATCATTGCCAAATGTGCCCTCATTCGACCGGCCGACCTGCGAGCCGAAATCGTTTCTGGCCAGGACCGCCAGAGAGCTCACCGGAAAATCCACGCCCGGAAGATTGAGGACACAGTCGCCAATAGATAGGGGCCCGCTCCCCGGTGCCGGGCCGATCTTTAGACCGAGCGTCGCGGCTCGCATCGGATCGATGGACGTAGCATGGGCACGTGAATCGAGGTCAAACAGAGAGGGCTTGCCGCCATTTACCCGCACCGGCAGAAAAACAAGGTTGCCGATGAATTCCGCCGGGATCTCCGCCGCATTGCCGCCGTAGGCAAATCGGGCCGGAGCGGGGGACTGCGGGCGCGGCGCGGCATCGTCTTGCACGCGCTGTGCCCGCGGCACCGAGGCCGCGAATCGCAGCGCAAGGAGGCAAACGAGAAAGATTGTATTCCGACGGTCCACCGAGCCTCCAATTGAGGTCCGCTCCCGGGAGCGAGCCGTCCAGATTATACGGACTAAGGTCCGGGAGCGAGGTACCCTTCACGTGCGGACACGCGGAACGCGAGTTGACTCGCCGGGGGCTTTGCCGACGCTCCGTTGCTTCGGGCGACCTGGACTCGCAGGGAATGAAATTGGCCGTCGTGGGCCGGAGCGATGCCCAGCACATATTCATGCCGCAGCGTCGAGGCGATCTCCCGGTAGATCGGCACGAAGTCTTTTGCCGATGCGGGGAAGTAGGCGCGCCCGCCGGTCGTGGTCGCGAGCGTACGAAGAGCTTGGTCGGCTTTTGCGAAGCTGAGCGAGCCCTCGGGCTGCGGCAATCGCTCGTTGCCGCGGGAACCGGACCTTCCTGGCGCACTGTTTGTCGCATACGACTTCTTGCCCGTGTACGTTCTCAGTGAGCCACCCAGCGCAACTGGAAAAATGACGATGTCTCGACCGCGCACCTTCTCGACAAGGGCATCCCAGCGCGCCGGCGGGGAGGAATCGAGTCCCGTCGTGAGCAGCACCAGCGCGTTCTTGTCGCGTCCGGGTACGAGCCAATCGAGAACCGCCGAAACCGCATCGTAGAAATTCAGCTCCCCGGCGCCGAGTTCGTAATGAATGCTGCCCAGAGCGCCCAGCAGTGCAGACTTATCGGCGGTAAAGGAGAGGATTGCGTGCGGCGACTGATCGTAGCGGATCAGTGCGACTCGATCATCCGGAGCGAGAGCATCGAGAAGAGCATAGGCGGCGAGGAGATGCTCACGCTCTATCAGGTAGACGGCGGGGCTCGTCTCGACCATCACGAGGACCTCGGCCGGCGCGTCCACCGGCGCGAAAAACACAGCTGGCCGCTCGGTCCCGTTATCGAGGATGCGGAAGTCTTTTTCCTCCAGCCCGACGACAAAATCCCCGTGCCTATCGGCGACGCGCACGTCGAGTTTCACAAGTTCGGAAGTGGCTTGGAGCGGCCGTTGTGCTGGCGGGCCGCCTTGCTGCGCGCCCGGCAGGGAAACGGCAACGATAAAGAGGCTGACTGCGGCTCCCAAACGGAGAGAAACGACGCGAACATGGAGTTGCGATCTATGGAGCATGTGAAGCAACGTGAACGCCGCGTCCCGGGCCCGAGAGTCGACTGATCCTACCCCCGCCCGCCGGGAGGCTGGCTCGGTAGCGCCGAAATCTTGCTCGTTTGGGTCCTTGTCCTGATTAATTTCCCGGCGGCGTAGAGGAGGAGTTTGAAGGCGCAGCTGCACCCGCGGATTTGGGTGTGCTCAAATAGCCCTTCACCTGATCTTTCGCGAGCTCGAAAACAATGATCTCGAAGGGCGCGCGAGCGCCACCAGGGCCGCCGACATAGAATTGGACTGGCTCCCCCACGGTCTTGTCCCTCTTCTCGATGCTCTTGTCGTCGGCGACAACATTCAAAGTGTAGCGGTAGTGCTTCGTGTCGGTTTTGCGCAACAGCACCTGAATGGGGCCGACGTGCTGGGGAGCCTTTGCCTTATTGAGTGAGAATTCGTAAATATTGCGCTCACCGAGCCGCTTGAGTTCTTCGACTTCGCCATGATTTCTCGCGATCAGACCGCTCTGAACGCCAAGATCCCCGATGGTGCTCTGTAACTTGCCCTTGGTGGCTTCGAGATCCGCTTTCGTCGCCGCGACGTCGCTCTGTGTCCCGCTCAGTTGTGTGGTCACCTGTCCGAACTTTGTCGTCGTGTCGGCCTCGACCGCGCCGATTTGCTGGCGGAGTTGCTCATCGCTGGTCTGCTGCAGCTTACGGATGGACTGGGCGAGGCCGCGAGCGCGCGCCAACTCGTCCTGCGTCAGGCCGAGTTTCTGCGACGTTACTTCCAATTGTCCTTTCAGTTCGGCGAGCCGCGAATTCGTCTTGTCGACTTCGGAGGCGAGGGCCTGCGTCTTCTTGTCAGCGTCACTCTCGCTTAGACGGAATGCTTGGCGCTGCTGATAGTTGACATAGAACAGATAACCGACCAGTGCGAACGCGATGATAAAGAGCACCAGTACCCAGCGCGGCAGAGGGGCTGCTTCGACCACCTGAGCATCCTGCGGGTTACCGGGCGTGTTCGATGTCAAACTCATCGAGCCTCCTTATGCGCGGCCACGGCCGCTATTCAACTAATTATCGCCGAGGCTGGGCAGGAAGTCTATAAAGCCGTTCCGCACGATTGCCGCTCGGTCGGGGCCAGCGGGCTTCGACCGAGGTGGTCAGTCCTCCGCGCGGGGAGAATTCGCCGGTAACCCGGCACCGTACCGGACCGATAGCAGCGACGATGTCGCGAAGCATCCGGTTCACCGCGTTCTCATAAAAAATTCCTAGATTGCGGTAGGCGAGCAAATACATCTTAAGCGCTTTCAGTTCTAAGCAGAGCTTTCTCGGTTCATACTGTATGGTAATTGCGCCGTGGTCTGGCAGACCAGTCTTGGGACAGACCGATGTATACTCGGGAAAGTGGATTGTAATCTGGTAACCCGGAAAATGGTTCGGCCACGTCTCAAGCTTCGGCAGCTCGGCTTCGATTCCCGCTCGGGCATGCACGGCGGTGTAATCAGGCATGCGAGTTCCGGTTCGAGAGTATTCTACACCCGCCGTGAGTACACACGCGGCGTTCAAAAGACTTGTTCGGCGCAGAGGTTTTCTGGTGGCGCTTGCGCGCGGGAGGCGGTTTTAATAGGATGATTTGTCCGCAGTGCCGCAGCGGGGCTTGCTTTCGTTCACATCGCGCAGGCGTAGCGGATTTCCTCGGCACGCTGCTTGGATTGCGGCCCTGGCGTTGTGACACATGCGACCAGCGATTCTATGCTCGGCGCGTGGCCATCTCATTTTCGGCCTATGCCCATTGCCCGAGATGTGGGAACTTCGATCTCGATCACATCTCGGGCGAGCGTGTCGAACAGGGGAACCTCATCGCTGTTAAACGCTTGCTCAGATTTCCCGCGTATCGCTGCGACGCGTGCCGTATGCGGTTCTTCAGCCGATCGTCGTTCCGCAGGATTGTTCCCTCTCTCGGTCCACTGGCGTCTCGAAGGCCTGCGGCTCCCGCAACAGGGGAACCAAAGTAAATGGATCGCGCAGGCTGCACCCGCTCTACGTTCCATGGACGCGACGTACGACTTAACTCATGCAAAACGTGTCGTTTACGGTGTAACGCAGAATTCACATACTCGTCACCGAAGCGTCAACGGAGCCGCCTAAGGTCAGCTCGCGGGATGCCCGGTAGAGGGGAGCGTTGCGGGGTCGCCGGAGGCCCATCAAGTGTAAGACTCTGGCAACTGCGGCAGTTCTCCATTCGGAGTATCACACCTAGTTCGTTTACCCCAGCCGAGCACCCCAGTGCGCCGTGGCACTCAAGAATGCCCACCTACTCCGGGTGACTTCCCGCGGTCACTGCGAAAACGCGAATTCTGGTTCCGAAGAGGTTGATATCGTTGATATCAAGGAGGAATGGAATGCGAGTACTCTCAGCATATATCGTAGCTTTCGGTCTTGTGGCATCGCCTGCGATGGCAAGGGCAGCCGGCGCCCGGGGCGGAGACAATCCGGCAACGGCCAACACCACGGACGTTCGGGCGGCAGCGTCGAACGACGACCCACCCGCGAAGCCGAGCCAACCGAGCATGGAGAGTGAGCTGCAGCAGCTTCGAGATTTGCTTGAATCCCAAGCCAAGCAGCTGCAGGAGCAGGGCGAGCAGCTCAAGCAGCAGCGGCAGAAAATGGAAGCCCTCGAGGAGAGATTGGTGACGAGCGGGCCGCGCGAGAATCTCGCTGCCGCTCCGGCGAGCACTTCTCGGCCAGTTTCGGTCCCGCCGACCGGCGTACTCGCAAACGCCCTATCGACCAGCACAGCCAGCAAAGCACCGAATCAGGACAAGCCAGCCGACCAGCCGATTGCCCTCCGCTACAAAGGAATCACGCTCACCCCGGGCGGTTACATGGCGGCTGAGACGGTGTGGCGCAATAGAGCGATCGGCTCTGGCATCAACTCTTCGTTCAACGCGGTACCCCTGCCGGGCAGCCAGCAGAGCCACATTTCGGAATTTAATGCCGAGGGACGCCAGTCGCGCATCAGCATGCTCGCCGAGGGCAAGCTGTCGACTGTGAAAATTGGCGGTTACTACGAAGGTGATTTCCTCTCCGCTGGCACTACCTCTAACGACAACCAGAGCAATAGCTATACCTTCCGCCAAAGACAGTTCTGGGGCCAGGCCAAGTTTGACAGCGGCTGGACTGTGACAGGCGGACAGATGTGGAGCCTGGTCACCGAGACCAAGACGGGCGTTGATAATCGCACCGAGGCAACCACGCAGACCATCGACGCACAGTACAACGTTGGATTTAGCTGGGCCAGGCAGTACGGTCTTCGCCTGGCCAAGGACTTTGGAAATAAGGTGTGGCTCGGAGCAGCGGTCGAAGAGGCACAGACCACCCTAACTGCCCACGGTCAGAATAATGATTTCCTCGTCGGCTCTTTCGGCATCAGCGGCGGACTCTACAATCCGATTGCTAACTATGCCTTCGCGGCTGCGCCGGATCTGGTGTTTAAGGCCGCGTTCCAACCGGGCTGGGGCCACTACGAGATCTTCGGTGTGCTCAGCAGGTTTCGGGACCGAGTATTCCCCTGCCAAGGGACGGCTGCACTGGCTACTTGCGCCGGGGGCACGGGACCTTCTGCCGCAGGCGCTTTCAACGACACCCGGACCGGTGGTGGGGTTGGCGCAAACGCCCGTGCGCGATTCTTCCAGCACCTTGACGTAGGCGTTCACTTTTTCGGTGGCGACGGCATCGGCCGCTATGGCTCGGTCGGCTTGGCGCAGACGACGGTTCGCCCGGACGGCACGCTCGCGCCTATCCGTAACTACCAATCGCTCGGCACAATCGAGTTATTCACCAAGAAGCTGGATGTCTACGCGAACGTTGGCAACGAATACAATGCCCGGGCGGGCTACGTCATCGGCTCCGGACCAACTGCAAAGGGTGAAGGCTACGGTTCGCCAAGGTTCGTCAACTCGGGTTGCTGGACCGAACCAGTTCCTGGCTCTCCGACCTCGACGGCGAACGGTGTCGGCGGTGCGGCCGGATTCGTTCCAGGATCGCTCGCCAACTGCACGGGCGACACCCGGAGCGAGACGGAAGGGACTCTTGGATTCTGGTATCGCTTCTACCGGGGGCCGGCGGGGACCGTTCAATGGGGAGTGCAGGAATCCTATTTTGTCCGCGACACATGGTCTGGAGTCGGGACCAAGGCCGGTGTCGGCTCAAGTGGTCAGCCGCACGGTACCGACAACATGGTCTTTACCTCCTTCCGTTACTACTTGCCGTAGCAAGCTAGTGTAGTGTCCAACAAATAACTAGACATACAGAGTGGCTTGGTGTACGTTGAGTCATGCCGCGATTCGCTCCTGCCGTCAGTCTGAGTATCGGTGA
>Ga0209526_10000310_pt1 | contig 30503 bp, 33 predicted proteins | sample JacPinW_OM2H0_M1_FD_188566 | JGI IMG/M metagenome (GOLD analysis project Ga0209526, IMG submission 188566) | Forest soil microbial communities from Algoma, Ontario, Canada - Jack Pine, Ontario site 1_JW_OM2H0_M1 (SPAdes) (version 2) | ecosystem: Environmental > Terrestrial > Soil > Boreal... | reverse complement strand
TCTCGGAGGCTCAACCCATGACGGTACGGCTCGAAAAGGAAGGCGCGGTCGGGGTGATAGTCCTGGACCGCCCCCCGGCCAACAGCTACGACTACGGCTTCCTGGGGGAGCTCGCCTCGGCGATAGACGAAGCCCGCTGGGACGAGGAGGTGCGGGCGGTGGTCGTGTCGAGCGCCTCCGAGAAGTTTTTCTCGGCCGGAGCGGACGTCGCGGCCTTCCAGGCAGGCTCGAAGCGCCAGCGCGCCATGACGGTGCTCCTCGCGCACGAGACCTTCCGGAAGATGGAGAACACGCCGATGGTCTTCGTCGCCGTTCTGGCGGGCCACGCGCTCGGCGGTGGTCTGGAGCTCGCCCTGGCCTGCGACCTCCGCTTCGCGGCCCGAGGCGGGTACCGCATCGGGCTCCCGGAGGTGAACCTGGGGCTCTTCCCGGGGTCAGGCGGCACCCAGCGACTTCCCCGGCTGGTCGGGCTCTCGCGCGGGCTGGAGCTGATCGTCGATGCGAAGACGCTGTCCCCCGAGGAGGCGCACGACCTCAAGCTGGTCGACCGGCTCTACGACGACGCCGCCAGCTGCCGGGCGGCGGCTGTCGAATACTGCGCAAAGCTGGCCGCGGGGCCGGCAGAAGCGATAGGCCACGCCAAGGTGGCAACGTCCCTGGGCTTCGGCGCCCCGCTGGACCTCGGGCTGGCGCTCGAGAGGGAGGCGATCACCCACGTCTTTGCCTCGGACGACGCGGCAGAGGGCATCCAGGCGTTCACGGAGAAGCGTCAGGCGCACTTCAAGGGCCAGTGACGGCGACGCCCTCCCCCGGCCCACGGCCGGGTACTCGCAATCCGACTTCGCAGGGGAGACTCCCTTTATCGGCGGGCGGTCCAGAAGCCTTGGGGGTCCAGGCGGCGGATCTCGGCCAGCTCCTGCGGGCTCGGCTCCGGGGTCACGCCGACGTCCGGTGCCACGGCCAGGGCCCAGCCGGTCTCGGCGAGAACCTCGTCCACGGTGTGGCCCGGGTGGACCGAGGCGAGGTAGGCCTCGCCACCCTCCTCCGGGAAGCGGAGCACCGCCATCGTCGTCACGATCGCCGTGGGCCCGCCTCCCGAAAGGCCCATCCTGGCCCGCCAGCCCGGACCGTCGCCGTGGCCGGGCGAGGTGACGTATGAGACGCGGTCGACCAGCCGGCGCCTCTCGTGGCTCATGAGCGTGACCCAGCGGCGCGAGAGTATGGCGATGTCGGCGCCCCCGCCACTTCCCGGAAGCTTGGTTGCCGGCCGGGCCGCTCCGCCGATGTAGCTCGTGTTCAGGTTGCCGAACCGGTCCACCTCGGCGCCCCCGATGAAGCCGAGGTCCACAATCCCCTGCGCGAGCAGCGCCATCACGTTCGACATCCGCGTGGCCCAGAGCGCCCCGGCGACGTTGGGCGGGTCGCCCATGGTGGCGAGGAAAGCGGTCGCGGGGACGTCGCGCATCAGGCCGAGCTCGAAGAGAGCGCGGGCCGAGGGAGCGTGGCTGCTGCGCGCGACCCCGTAGGCGAGGATCGGAAGCCGCATGCCGACGAAGACCAGCTCACCGTCCCTGATCTCTCGCGCGGCGGCCGTGACCATCAGCTCCTGGGCGGTGTAGGCCTCACTCATCGCCGTAGTCGACGGGCACCGAGAGCAGGTGGCGCCGCACGGCCAGTTCGGCTCGGGATGCCCTGGCCATGTAGGTTGCGCGGTCGGGAACCCCAAGAACCCACTCCTCGAGCCAGTCCGAAAAACCCTCGGCGGTACGGGATCTGGCGGCGTAGTCGCGATAGGCTGCATGGTCCCGGCGCCAGAAACCCTGCAGCGGCGAAGGATGGGCGCCGCCAGGCTCGTGCACCACGGCCACCACCTTGGTCTCGGGGAGCAGGATGCGGTTGGGGTCGGAGAGGATCACCTCCGGCTGCACCAGCTGCTCGCAGGAGATGATCACCCGGCGCGCCGCCAGCCCCGCCTCCTCGGTGATCCCGAGCGGTCCCCAGGCGTGCGCCCGCCCAGCCGGGTCGGAGCGCTGCACGTGGAAGACGGCCACGTCAGGCTGGACCGGGCGGATCCGAACGCTGCCGTCGACCAGCTCCAGGTCCGGGTTGGTGGTCAGGATGTCGCTTCCGAGCAGGGTGCGCGTGGGCATGTACGGCGCCCCCCAGGCCGCCGCCCACAGGGCCAGCGAGATCGAGAAGTTGGAGTGGTCGCGAATCTCGATCGGGTGGGGCTCACCACGCTCGGCCGCACGCCGGTAGCAGTGACCGAGCCCCTCCGAAACGTTGCCAACCCAGGCCGCGCAGACCCGCTCTGCGCATCCCGCGCCGATCAGCTGGTCGAAGAGCGAGTCGGAGATGGGGCCGATCAGGGTGAGGCCTCGACGCCCCTGGCGGATGATCTCGTGGCCGGCCGCGAAGGGAATCGCCGGCTCCAGGCAGGTTCCCATGGCCACCTGCGTGCCGTCCGGCACGAAACGCTCGACGGCCTCGGCCATCGACATGGTCTTGGTCAGCGCTGGATCGTTCCCAGGTAGCCGGCCAGGTTGCGACCGATCTCCTCCATGGAGTCGCCACCGAACTTCTCCAGGAAGGCTTCGGCGAGGACCAGGGCGACCATCGCCTCCCCGATCACGCCTGCCGCGGGCACCACGCAGACATCGCTTCGCTCGTAGTGAGCCTCCACCTTCTGACCCGTCGCCAGGTCGGCCGAGCGCATCGGCTTCTTCATGGTCGAGATTGGCTTGATCGCCACCCGCAGGTCGACCGGTTCGCCGTTGGTCACGCCGCCCGTGAGGCCTCCCGCGCGGTTGCTCAGGTGCCGGAAGCGGCCCTCGCTGAAGTCGATCTCGTCGTGGAAGTCCGATCCCGGTCGAGCGGATCCTTCGAAGCCGGCGCCGAACTCGACGCCTTTGACCGCGTTGATGCTGAGGACCGCCATGGCAAGACGCCCGTCGAGCTTGCGGTCCCAGTGCACGTAGCTGCCCAGGCCGGGGGGAAGGCCCACCGCCACCACCCGGAAGGTGCCGCCCAGCGTGTCGCCCCTCTCGCCGGCAGCGTCGATCGCGGAGATCATGCGCTCGCTGGTCGACTCGTCAGGGCAGCGGACGGACGAGGCGTCCACCTGCTCCTCGGACAGCGCCATGGGGTCGACGGCGTCGTAACCGAGGTCCACCGTACCGATCGATTGCGTGAAGCTGAAGATCCGCACGCCGACACCGGCCAGGAGCTTGCGGGCGACGCCCCCAGCCGCCACTCGAGCCGCCGTCTCTCTGGCGCTGGAGCGCTCGAGCACGTTCCTCACATCGGTGTGGCCGTACTTGAGAGCCCCGGCAAGGTCGGCGTGACCGGGCCTCAGCCGGGTCACCGGTTTCGGCGCGAAGCCCTCCTTCTCCGCCGTCATCTCGGCGAGCCAGTTGGCGTGGTCACGATTCTCGATCACCATGGCCAGCGGGCTTCCCAGGGTGTAGCCACCCCGAACGCCGGCGACGATCGTGGCCCGGTCGACCTCGATCTTCTGCCGGTCGCCGCGCCCGTGGCCGCCCTGCCTGCGCCTCAGGTCAGGCGTCAGGTCCTCAGCAGAGAGCTCGAGCCCGGCGGGCAGGCCCTCGATCAGGATCGTCAGTTGCGGCCCATGCGACTCCCCGGCCGTAAACCAGCGCAGCACAGCAATGGATCATAGTGGTCCGCCTGGCGGCCTGGCGGGCGGCGTTCCCCCGCCGGGCCGGCGGCGCGGCACCGAGCTCCAGCGGCTGAGGCGCACGTACTCGCTCTCCGGGTCATGCGCGACACTGCCGGAACCGTCGACCAGGAGGTTCGCCCGGGCGGCCGGATCGTGGCCGGAGACGTAGGCCGACTCGCCGGACGAGGCGTCGAGCTCCGACCCTCCGCCCTCCGGCTCGTCTCTCTCGCCGCCTGCCGGGTGGCGTCCGAGCCGAAGCTCACGAACGTCGGTGGCGCACTCCACCCAGATCCGGAAGTCGTAGAGGTCGGCCAGCTGGGCCATGCAGGCGTACTGTCCCTCGACCAGGACGATGCCCCCGACCGGCAGCTCGCGCAAGCGCGGGGAGCCGCCCTCCGGCGGAGGGTGGACCTCGTAGCGAGCCGCCTGGTCCCGGCCGAGTGGCAGCAGGACCTGGCTTCGAAGCCGCCGCCAGTCGAGGCCCGCGGCAATCAGGTCGGCCGCTGACCGGCGTGGGAGCTCCCGGCCGTCGGGTTCCAGGAAGCTCTCCACGGAGACCACGTCCAGCCCAGGGTCGGCGGCCGCCAGGGCGGTCGTGAAGGTCGTCTTACCTGAGGCGGCCAGCCCGTCGACCCCCACCACCAGCGTCAGCCGCCTGCGAGGCAGCGCGTGGAGCCGGGCCAGCAGAGCCGTGAGCTTCTCTACTCGCACGCCAGTTCCACCAGCCGGCGGCTGACCTCGGCGAGCCGCGCCGAGGGCAGGCGTGAGGCGAACCCGGCCACGAACACCACGCCACCGGGCACCGCCACCGCCACCGCGTTGACCCCCTCCAGGAACTCGCCGTGATCCTCGGCGACCCGGGCACCCGAGAGCACCCTGGCGATGGCGGCGGCAGTGGCCGGCACGAAGCTTCCCACCGGCGCCGAGACGATCGGCGCTCCCGCACCGAGCACCTCGTCCACGATGGCGACCCGGCTTCCGCGGGGCTGGGCGAGAAAGGCCGTCTCCCCCACCTCGTCCGAGATCTGCTCCAGGACGGGCCGCCAGCGCCGCCGAAGCTCGCCGAGCGAGGCGAGGCGCTCGACCGCCGGGCCAAGCCGGTACCGCTGCCGGACTTCCTCGACCGCGCCGACCGCCTCGAGGCTTCGCAGCAATCCGTGGACGGTGCTCTTGGCCAGCCGCAAGCGGCGCGCGACCTCCGAAGTCCCAAGCGGCTTCGGGCTCCGGCTGAGCAGGTCCAGGATGCGGAAGGAGCGGTCGACGGCGGGAACCATTTGTTCAGGATTATGAACAAGTTTGACCTCAGGTTGGCCCGTCCTTATGCTCCCCAACAGTTCGCGATGCTGAACGAGCTTGACCGGGACGTACAGCGTGAGGCGCTCCGGCTCAGGGTCAACGGAGAGGACTTCGAGATCCTGGTCCCGGTGCACAAGACGCTGCTCGAGGTCCTGCGGGAAGACATGGGGCTCACCGGCACGAAGCACGGCTGTGAGCTGGGGGAGTGCGGCACCTGCACCGTGCTGGTCGACGGCCGCCCGCAGCTGAGCTGTCTTCTGCTCCCCATCCAGCTTGGCCGCAGCGAGGTCACGACAGTGGAGGGCCTGGGAGGCACCGCGGAGCTGACTCCACTGCAGCAGGCTTTCGCCGAGCTGGGAGCGGCCCAGTGCGGCTACTGCACGCCGGCCATGCTGCTGGCCGCCACCTCCCTGCTGCGGCAGGAGCCGAAGCCGGCACGCCAGAGAATCCGCGAGGCGCTGGCCGGCAACCTCTGCCGCTGCACCGGCTACGTCAAGATCGTCGAAGCGGTGGAGCTGGCCGCGGAACGGACCAGCCATGGCTGACCGCCAGCAGCTGAAGGTCGTCGGCCGGCCGCTGCCCAGAGTCGACGCGGCGGCCAAGGTGACCGGGGTGGCGGTCTACGCCGATGACCTGCACCTGCCGCGGATGCTGCACTGCCGAATCCTGAGGAGCCCGCACCCGCACGCCCGCATCGTCAGCGTGGACGCCACCGCCGCAAGGCGAATCCCGGGTGTGAAAGCGGTCCTCACGGGGCAGGACCTGCCGATCCGGTTCGGCATCCTGCCCGTGTCCCAGGACGAGCGGGCGCTCGAGTCGGAGAAGGTCCGCTACGTGGGCGACCCGGTGGCCGCCGTGGCCGCGGTCGAGGAGGAGATCGCCGAGGCGGCGCTGCGCTCGATCCGCGTCGAGTACGGGCTGCTGCAGCCCGTCATGTCGATCGAGGAAGCGCTTCAGGAACCGCCGGACGAGCCGATCCACGACCGCGCCTACACCCGGCAGCCCGCGAACCTTCACCGCCGGGTCAACTACGAGTTCGGCGACCTGGAGGCCGGCTTCGCGGCGGCCGACCACGTCCGCGAGGACGTCTTCTTCTTCCAGGGCAACACACACCTCCCCATGGAGCAGCACAGCGCGGTCGCCACCTACGTGGACGGCAGACTCACGCTCTGGTCCTCCACGCAGGTCGTGCACTACGTGCATCGGGCGCTGGCCAAGGTGCTGGAGCTTCCCATGAACCGGGTCCGGGTGATCGGGGCCGTCCACGGGGGCGGCTTCGGCGGCAAGACCGACCCCTTTTCACACGAGATCGTGGTCGCCCGGCTGGCCATGGTGACCGGCAGGCCGGTCAAGTGCACGCTCACCCGGGAGGAGGTCTTCTACGCCCACCGCGGACGGCATCCAGTGCTGATGTGGGTCAAGACGGGCGTCACCCGGGGCGGCCGCATCACAGCCCAGCACTGGCGCACCGCCCTGGACGGTGGCGCCTACGGCTCTTACGGCGCCGCCTCGGTCTTCTACACGGGAACGCTCCAGACAGTCACCTACGACATCCCCGCCTACAAGTTCGAAGGCGCCCGCGTCTTCACGAACAAGGCGCCCTGCGGCCCCAAGCGCGGCCACGGCACGCCCCAACCCAGGTTCGCGCTGGAGCTTCATCTCGAGAAGATCGCCCTCGACCTCGGGCTCGACCCCGTGGAGTTGAAGCGGCAGAACTTCGTGAAGCCGTTCACGCGCTCGGTGAACTGGCTCCGAGTGACCTCCTGCGGCCTGGAGGAGTGCACCGAGAAGGTGATCGCAGCTTCCGGTTACCGGCGTCGAGAGCGGCGGCCAGGCCGCGGCATGGGCTTCGCGGTGTCCGCCTACATGTCGGGCGCCGGCACCGCGATCTACTGGAACGACATGCCGCACTCGGAGGTCAACCTGAAGGTCGACCGGACGGGCGTCACGGCGTTCTGCGGCGCCATGGAGATCGGCCAGGGCTCCGACTCCGTCCTTGCCCTGGTCATCGCCGAGGAGCTCGGCATAGGGCCAGGCGAAGTCCGCCTGACGACCGCCGACACCGACCTCACGCCAGTGGACCTGGGCTCCTACTCCTCGCGGGTGACGTTCATGGCCGGCAACGCCGCCCTCGAAGCCGCTCGCCGAATGCGCCTGCTGCTGGTGGAGGCGGTCGCCGAGAAGACGGGAGTCAGGGGAGATCTCTCGGAGATCGAGGTGGGCGACGGCCGCGTCGGTGACTTCAGCTTCGAGGAGGCCTGCGAGCTGGCCACCGCCAGGTTCGGCGCCCTGAGCTCGACCGGGAGCTACACGCCGCCCCGGATGGGCGGTCCCTTCAAGGGCTCCGGCGTCGGTCCCAGCCCGGCCTACTCTTACAGCGCCTGCGTGCTGGTCCTGGAGGCCGACGCGCGCACCGGCCTGGTCCGCGTCGAGCGGGTCTGGATCGCCCACGATGTCGGCCGCGCGATCAACCCATTGCTGGTCGCGGGCCAGGTCGAGGGCAGCGTCTACATGGGCCTCGGCGAAGCGCTGATGGAGGAACAGGCCTACCGAAAGGGCCGCCACATGTGGCCCAGCATGCTGGAGTACAAGTCACCCACCTTCGTGGACATGCCGGAGGTGGAGACGTTCATCGTCGAGACCATCGATCCCGAGGGGCCCTACGGTGCCAAGGAGGCCGGCCAGGGGCCACTGCTCCCCGTGATCCCGGCGCTGAACGCTGCCCTCCATGACGCGCTGGGAATCTGGATCGACGAGGTGCCGGTGACGCCGGAGAAGGTGCTGCGCGCGCTGGAGGCGAAGTCGAAAGGCCAGGCACCTCGTCATGGCCCTAAGGGCTTTCCCGCCGTGGACTACGGCCCTCCCATCCGGGTGGAGCCTCCCGACCCTCACGACCTTCGGGTCGGCGAGGAGCTTGAGGCCGCCTTCAGAGAGGCGGAAGGGCGGCGATTGTGCTGAGGCTTCCGCGGCTGCGTTATCTCAAGCCGGGTTCGGCCCGCGAGGCTGCGGCGCTGGCGGCGGAGCTGGGGGGGCGGGCCATGCTCGTGGCGGGTGGCACCGACCTCTACCCCAAGCTCAAGCGGCGGCAGTTCGATCCCGACACCCTCATCGGCCTCTCGGGCCTGGAGGAGCTCCGTCGCGTCACCGGCGACGCGCGCAGCGGTTTGCGGCTGGGCGCCCTCGTCACGCTGGCCGAGGCGGCCGAGCACCCAGCGCTGGTCCAGGCACACCCCGGCTACGCCGAGGCCGCCGGCCTGGTCTCCTCTCCCCCGCTCCGCAACGTGGGGACCATCGGTGGAAACCTCTGCGTCGACACCCGCTGCAACTACTACGACATGACCTACGAGTGGCGGGAGTCGGTCGGGTTCTGCCTCAAGAAGGACGGTGACATCTGCCTGGTGGCTCCCGGCAGTCCACGCTGCTGGGCGATCTCCTCCTCGGACACCGCCCCGGTGGCCATTGCGCTGGGAGCCACCGTGACGCTCGTGGGGCCGGACGGCGAGCGGGAGCTGCCGGTCTCGGCGCTCTACCGCGACGACGGCATCGAATACCTGGCCAAGCGGCCCTACGAGGTCCTGGTCTCCCTGCGCCTGCCCCCTACCGGCGGCGTTCGTACCGCCTACGCGAAGCTGCGCCGGCGCGGCTCCATCGACTTTCCGATCGCCGGCGCGGGCGTGGCCCTGAAGACCGATGGCCGCCGCGTGGACTGGGCCCGCATCGTCATGTCCGGCGTCGGCTCACACCCGGTCGAGGCGCCTGTCGCTGGCGAGTTTCTGGCCGGAAAGCAGCTGACGCCGGAGGTCATCGCCGCCGCCGCGGAGCTGGCGGCGAAACCCGCCAAGCCCCTGGACAACGCCGATCTCAACCACTTCTGGCGCAAGCGAATGGTCCGGGTGCTGGTGGAGCAGGCCCTGGAGCGGGCGGCGGCTCAGGACCAGGGGGTTTTCGGCCGAGGCTGAAGCTCTCCGTCGACATAGATGTCGGCCTTCTCGTTGTAGAAGCTGAGGAGGTTCTCGATCTTCGGGCATTCCGGGATCGGCGCGGGGTAGCTCCAGACCAGGTCCTTCACCACCTTCCCGCCAGCCCGGACCGACCAGTACCGGGCCTCCCCCTTATAGGGGCACGCTGTCAGGGAATCGGTGGGCTCCAGCAGGTCCATTCGAACGTCGAGCTTGGGGATGTAGTAGCGAGTCGGAAGCCCCGTCTCGAACAGCAGGCGCGGCTTGTCGGTCTCGGCCACGACCTCGCCTTCGACCACCACACTCACGTGGCGGGAGCTGTTGAGCACGTCGACCCTGTGATAGATGTCCCTGGGGTGCACGAACACCTCGTCGTCTTCCTCGTACCACGAGTCGAGCGCGTTCCAGTAGAAGGCGAAATGGTCCTTGAGAGGGGCGCGTTCGCCAGAAGGTTCGCGATAGCTCCAGGCGGCATTCGCGGCGACCCGATCGCCGGCCTCGAGGTTCCAGCGGGCGACCTCGCCGGCGCCTCCGCTGTCGGTTTCGTTGCGGGTCGGCTTGAGAAGCTCCACGCGAACGTCGCGGGCCGGAAAGTAGTACACGGGCAGCCGGCGCGGCTCATACACGAGCAGAGCGTTCCGGCTGTCGACGATCGCCTCGCCGCCGAAGAAGGCGCGCACCCGCCGTCCGCTGGGCTCGATTCTTACCTGGTGGGAGGCGTAGGGCGGTCTCGCGTCGGTTTCGACGACCCTGTCTTCGAGGGTCTTGGCCATTTCCATCTCGACGTCTCCAACCGGTTTAGCCGCGTACCCCTTCCCCGTCCCTCCGGCTGAAGAAGGTCTGGGCTCAGGCGCGGACCCAGCTGGCGGTGGCCGTCGTGGCCGTGGAGGCTCGGCGCGCCAGTTCGGTGATGGTTGCCATGTCGCCCCGACGGAGGGCGTCGGGAGGAAAGAGGGCGCTGGTCAGCCCGACCGCGCAGACACCGAGGGCGAGGTAGTGCCGTATCTGGTCGATCTCCACCCCGCCTGAGACCCAGAAAGGCACATCCGGCATCGGGCCTTTGAGCAGCTTGATGTATTCGGGTCCGCCCATGGACTGGACGGGAAAGATCTTGACCATGTCGGCCCCGGCCAGGCTTGCGCCGTGTATCTCGGTCGGGGTGAGAGCGCCGAGGATGCACATTATGTCCTCGCGCGCACAGGCCTCCGCGACCTCCGGCACCAGCGTGGGGGTGACGACGAAAGCAGCGCCGGCCTTCTTGGCGCGCGGCACGACGTTCGGGTCGAAGACAGTCCCGACACCCACCGGCACAGAGCTCAATGTGCTTGCGATGAGGCCGCGGATGACGTCGAAGCAGGAGGGAACGGTGAGAGGTACCTCCAGCGTCGCGACGCCGCCGTCAACCGCCGCAAGGCAAGCGCGAAAGGCCGCTTCGGGGTCGTCGGAGCGGATCACGCCCGCCACTCGGGTCGGAAATGCCTCCTCGAGCGTCAGCACGAACCTTCATTGTGAGCCAAGCCGCCGAATTCGCGGAGTATCCCATCTGGAGCGCCGACTGGCTACACTAATACATACGTATGACCGGTGGAGTTGGCGCCGCAACTGAGGCTGCGCCCGGGGCGCGAGAGCAAATAGTCAGGGCCGCCGCCGAGTCGCTGCTGGAGAACGGCTACGCGGGCACCAGCGTGCGCGCAATCGCATCTCGCGCAGGCGTCGCCATCGGCAACCTGCAGTACTACTTTCCGACCAAATCCGAGCTCCTGGTTGAGGCCTGGCGCTACCTGACCGCCCGCTCGGTGGACGAGCTGCGGACCGCGCTCAACCGCCTCACCGACCCGCTGGCCGTGCTGGAGGCAGGCGTGGAATCGATCTGGGCGACGCTGCGAAAGCTCGGCGACATGCAGCTGGCGGCTTTCGACCTGCTCGTCCAGGCGCCACGAGCCGAGCGGCTGCAGGCGTATCTGCCGGAACTCTTCACTCGATACCGGGAGGTCATACAGGAACAGATCGACCGCATCGAAGCGGACGGCCGGATTCGCCTCCTGGTTGATCGCGAGGTCCTGGTCCCGCTCGTCCTGAATACTGTGCTCGGCTTTGGCCTCTACTACGTAGTGACGCGCGACGACGAATCGTGCGTGCGCGCGCTTTCGGCATTCCGGCAGCTGGCGGGAAGCCTGATCGAGCCGGTCGGAGACAGCGCATGACTGGGCAGACCGAGGTGCGGCAGACCGAGCTGGGGGGCCTGGAGTCCGTCTGGGAGTCCGGCATGGAGGACGTCTACGCCTTCTATCGCGAGTCGGCGCCCCCTCAGGTGGCTCTGGCGGCGGCGCTGGTGGAGAGCGCCGTGGACCTGCAGCGGCTGGGTGGCCCCGCCCCCGACCCGCCGCAGCTGCTGCTCGGGGACCTCTGCCTGGCCCGGGCCTCGCGCCTTCTGGCCGAGACGGGTGAGCAGGCGTTGCAGGTGGGCTTCGCCCAGGCCGTCGAACGCGTCGCCGCGGCTGCCTCAGCTGGGTCGCGAGACCCCGGCCTACGCGATCTTCTGCTGGCCGCCATAACGGGCGCCCGATGATTACCGGCGGCCGGTTGGAGGTCACCAGCGACCGGCCGACGCAGTTCGTCGACATCAGTACCCGCCTGCAGGACGAGGTGACGGCGACCGGCCTGGTCTCGGGCCGCGTTTACCTGCAGTCTCTGCACACGACCCTGGGTCTGGCGGTGAACGAGAACGAGCCCCTGCTCCTCCAGGACCTGCAGGGAACACTCGAGCGCCTGGCCCCGCGAGACGTCGCTTACCACCACGACGACTTCACCCGCCGGGCGAACATCGCCGACGACGAGCCGGTCAACGGTCATGCCCACTGCAGGCAGCTGCTCCTTCAACCCGCCTTCACGCTGCTGGTCGAGAACGGCCGGGTGATACTCGGGCGCTGGCAGTCGATCTTTGCCGTGGAGCTGGATGGTCCGCGTCAGAGGAGCATCGCGCTGCAGCTCGATGGAGAGTTCGCGCCATCCGGCGCCCGGGCAGGCGCCTGCAAGAACGATCGCGATCGGGAGCTGGTCGAACTTGAGCTGGCGCGCCAGCTCAGGGTCGATCCGGAATCCGTCCAGCTACCCATGCGCCGGCTGGTCGAGGCCGGCGGCAAGCGGCTGCGTCCTCTGCTGGTGATGCTCTCCGCCCGGCTGGGTCCCCGGCAGGAGCCGCTTCGAGCCGCGGCGCTGGCGGCGGCGATCGAGCTGATACACGACGCCACCCTGGTCCACGACGACTACGTGGATCGAGCCGGGATCCGGCGCGGCCGGCCCACGGTGGCGGCGGCGGAGGGCGCCAGCCAGGCCGTGGCGGTCGGCGACTTCTATTTCGCCAAGGCGACCCGCGTCATAGCGGAGCTCGGGAACCAGGAGGTCACCTCGACTGTGGCCGCTGCCATGGAGACGATCTGCCTCTCCCAGATGGACGATGTGCGCCTCCGCGGGCTCTATCCCGGAGACTTCGACGTCTACCTACGGGTCGTTCGGGGCAAGACGGCGGCGCTATTCGCGGCTGCTTGCCGGGCGGGGGCCCAGCTCTCAGACGCTCGTCCGGAAACGGCCGAGGCGCTGAGCCAGTTCGGCGACCTGCTCGGCATCGCCTTCCAGATGGCCGACGACCTCCTCGACTACAGCGAGAGCTCCGGCAAGCCGCGTGGCCAGGACATCCGGGAACGCGTGCTCTCGCTGCCCCTGATCTACGCGACCGAGAACGACCGGGTCGGACCGCGGATCCGCGAGCTGCTGGCCGGCTCGGTCAGCGAAGAGGACGTCGGCGAGATCCAGACGCTGGTCTCCGCCAGCGGCGCACTGCAGCGCGTCGGTCAGGACGCTCGCGACCTCGCCACCAGCGCAGTCAGCCGGCTCGACGCCATCGACGTCGATGGGATCCGGCCGGTTCTCGCCGACCTGGCCAGGTCGGCGGTGGACCGCGTCAGATAGCCGTCCGGCCGGAGAGCAGGCCCACGGTGCCGAGGGTGAGCAGCCTTATCTTCGGGTCCTTCCAGCCGGCCTTCCGGGCCAGTCCCACCAGCTCCTGGGGGGCCAGGTACGAGTCCACAGTCGAGCTGAGATAGCGGTACGCGCGAGGCTGGCCGCTCAGCAGCCCTCCCACAACCGGCAGCACGTGTACCAGGTAGGCACGATAGAGCCGGCCGAGAGGACCGGGCCTCGGGCGCACGAACTCGAGCACAACCGCCCTGCCGCCGGGCTTGAGGACCCGCGCCATCTCGCGCAGTCCGAGCTCGGGGTCCGCCAGATTTCGAAGGCCGAAGGCGATCGTGACGGCGTCGAAGGTCCGATCCGGGAAGGGCAGGCTGAGAGCGTCACCCCGCACGTAGGAGGGGCCCGGCTCCCTCCGCTTCGCTTCGAGAAGCATGCCGCCGCTGAAGTCCATCCCGACCACGAGACCGCCGCCCGCCTGCCGTCTCAGCTCCGCGGTCAGCTTGCCCGACCCGCAGGCCACGTCCAGCGCCTGTCCGCCGGGACCGAGGCCGGTCGCCGCGGCGGTCCGGCGTCGCCACCTGCCGTCGGCACCGCCGGAAAGGACCGTGTTCAGGAGGTCGTAGCGACCGGCCAGGCGGTCGAACATCGCCTGGACCGCCGCGGGATCGCGCTCAGCCAAGCTCTTGGTGCCAGAGGCGGAGCAGCAACCGGATAGGGCTATCTCTGCCAGACAGAGGCAATGCCCTGGCCCACGCCGATGCACATCGTGGCCAGGCCGTAGCGTGCGTCCCGCCGCTGCATCTCCAGCACGAGCGTCCCCACCAGGCGGGCGCCGCTGCAGCCGAGCGGGTGGCCGAGTGCGATCGCCCCGCCGTTGACGTTCACCCGGTCCTCCGCCAAGCCCAGGAGGCGCATGCAGGCGATCGACTGGGCGGCGAACGCCTCATTCAGCTCGACCAGGTCGACGTCCTCGGTTCGGATGCCGGCCGCATCGAGCGCGCGCTGGGTGGCGGGCACGGGGCCTATCCCCATGTAGTCGGGATGAACTCCGGCTGCGGCCGCCGCCACGAAGCGTGCCATCGGCTCGAGGCCACGCTTCCGCGCCTCTTCGGCGGACATGAGGACCAGGGCAGCCGCTCCGTCGTTGAGCGGCGAGGAGTTGCCAGCGGTCACCGTTCCGTCCTTCTGAAAGGCCGGCCGGAGCCCGGCCAGCGCCTCCGGGCTGGAGTCGGCGCGCGGACCCTCGTCCTCCGTCAGGAGAAGAGGCTCGCCCTTCCGCTGGGGCACCTGGACGGGAACTATCTCCGGCCCGAAGCGCCCCGCCTGCTGGGCGGCTACCGCGTTGCGATGACTCCGCAGCGCGAACTCGTCCTGCGCCTCGCGGTCCACCTCGTATTTGGCGGCCACGCGCTCCGCAGTCTCCCCCATCTGCAGCGTCCCGTACATCTCGGCCATCCTCGGGTTGACCAGCCGCCAGCCGAGCGCCGTGTCGTAAGCCGTCTGGGGACCGCGAGCGTATGGTGCGCCGGGTTTGGCCATGACCCAGGGTGCTCGGGTCATGCTCTCAACGCCGCCCGCCACCATGACGCGGGCCCCGCCGGACTGGATCTCCCGGGCGGCGCTGATCGTGGCCTGCATGCCCGAGCCGCAGAGTCTGTTCACTGTCTGGCCGGGAACCTCGACGGGGAGGCCGGCCAGAAGCAGGCCCATCCGGGCGACGTTGCGGTTGTCCTCGCCCGCCTGGTTGGCGCAGCCGAATATGACGTCGTCCACCTCGCCCGGCTCGATCCCGGCCCGAGAGACCGCCTCCCGGATGGCAGTCGCGGCGAGGTCGTCAGGCCGGACGTCTTTCAGCTGGCCGCCGTAACGGCCCATCGGCGTCCGCGCCGTCGCAACGACGACGGCCTCCTCGAGCTCGGCCATGCCCGCCGGCCTCAGCGTCCCTTGAAATTCGGCGGCCGCTTCTCCAGGAAGGCCATCACGCCTTCCTGGAAGTCCTCGGTCTCCATCATCGCTCCCTGGAGCAGGAACTCGAAGTCGAGGGCCTCCTCCAGCGTTGCGCCGGCGGCGAAGTTCACCGACCGCTTGATGGCGCCGAGGGCGGCAGCCGGTCCGGTGGCGAACCGTTCGGCCAGGCTGCGGACCATCGGTTCCAGCTCTCCGGGCTCGACCACACGGTTGACCAGGCCCAGCCCCGCACCCTCCTCAGCGCCGAGCGGGTCGCCCGTGTAGAACATCTCGAGCGCCTTGCCGGAGCCGATGAGCCGCGGCAGCAGCCAGGTCGCACCACCGTCGACGGTGAGGCCGATCCTCACGAACGCCTCCCGGAAGGAGGCTTCGGGAACGGCGTAGCGCAGGTCACAGGCGAAGGCGATCGAGGCGCCGATGCCGGCGGCCACGCCGTTGACGGCAGCGATGGTTGGCTTGGCCATGCCGTGCAGGCGCAGCAGCAGCGATTCGTACTCGCCGCGGATCGCTTCCACGGCGCCGGTCCGCTCCTGGAACTCGCGGAGGTCGGCGCCGGCGCAGAAGGCGCGGCCCTCGCCGGTGACGACCAGCGCCCGAACTTCGGCATCCCGTTCCGCGCGCTTGACAGCTTCGGCCAGGGCGTGCCGGAGCTCATTGTTGACCGCGTTCAAACTCTCCGGCCGGTTCAGGCGAAGCCAGGCGACTCCGTTCTCAACTTCGTACTTGAGCACCGATCCGGTCGCTGCTTCGGTCATCTGCTCACCGCCCCTTGAACTCGCCCCGGCGCTTCTCCAGGAACGCGCGCATGCCTTCTTTCTGATCCTCGGTGGCGAAGAGGAAGTAGAAGTTCTTGCGCTCGTTGCTCAGTCCCTCTGAGAGCGGGGTCTCCAGCGACTTGTTGACCGACTCCTTGGCCAGCCGGAGCGCCAGCGGCGGTTTCGTCGCCAGCTGCCTGGCGATGTCGACGGCGACCCGGAGCGTCACCTCCGCCGGCACCACCCTGTTCACGAGGCCCAGCTGGTAGGCGCGCTGGGCGCTCACCTGGCCGCCGGTCAGGTTGACCTCCATCGCGACGTACTTGCCCACGGTTCGCGGCCAGCGCTGGGTGCCGCCGGCCCCGGGGATGATGCCGAGATTGATCTCCGGTTGCCCGAAGCGGGCGCTGTCGCCGGCGACGATCATGTCGCACATCAGGGCCAGCTCGCAGCCCCCGCCGAGGGCATAACCGTTGACTGCGGCGATCAGCGGTTTGGAGAAGGAGGCCACCCGGCTCCAGCGGCCGGTCTGGTCGCGCAACAACTGGTCGACCGGAGAGCGCTCCGCCATGTCAACTATGTCGGCGCCCGCCGCGAAGACCCTGGGGCCCCCCGTGAGCACCGCCGCCCGGATCTCTCCCTCGTCCTCCAGGTGGCTCAGCGCATCGGTCACCTCGGCGATGAGGGCGGGGCTCAGCGCGTTGAGGACCTTGGGCCGGTTGAGCGTGACCACCCCGACCGGGCCGTTCCGGTCCAGGAGGATGTTCTCGTACCCCATCGCCGTATCATCCGGCATGTGGCGAGCGTCCTGCGAGACAGCTACGGGCGGATCGCGGACGACCTCCGCGTCTCGGTTACCGACCGCTGCAACTTCCGCTGCATCTACTGCATGCCGGCTGAGGGCCTCAAGTGGCTGGCGCGGGGAGACATCCTCAGGTTCGAGGAGATCGTCCGCCTGGCGCGCATCTTCGTGCGCCGCTACGGCGTTCGCACCATTCGCCTGACCGGCGGAGAGCCGCTGGTCCGAGTTCACATCGAAGAACTGGTCGGGATGATCAACGAGCTCGACCCCTCCCTCGACATCACGATGACCACGAACGGGGTGCTGCTGAGGGACAAGGCGAAGGTTCTGGCCGAGGCCGGCCTGAAGCGGGTCAACATCTCCCTTGACACGCTCCACATCGATCGCTTCCAGGAGATCGCCCGGCGCGACGCCTTCGCCCGGACCATGGAGGGGATCCAGGCCGCCGAGGACGCCGGCCTGCGCCCGATCAAGCTGAACATGGTGGTGATGAAGGGCAAGAACGACGACGAGGTGGTGGACTTCGCCGGACTGGCCCGCCGCAAGGGCTACGAGGTCCGCTTCATCGAGTTCATGCCACTGGACGGCGAGGAGATCTGGTCGAACGACATGGTGGTGCCCAGCCGGCGCATCCTGGAGCAGATCGAGGACCAGTTCCCGCTGGTTCCGGTCCCGCCCAAGCGGCCCGGTCCCTCCTCCGACTACCAGTTCGCGGACGGCGCGCCAGGGGGCGTCGGCTTCATTTCCTCCGTGTCCCAGGCCTTCTGCTCGACCTGCAACCGGATCCGGCTGACCGCCGAGGGCGGGCTCCGCACCTGCCTCTTCTCGCTGAGTGAGACGCCTCTGCGCGATCTGATGCGAGGCGGGGCCTCCGACGACCACCTCTGCCGGGTGATCGAAAAGGCCGTCTGGTTGAAGGAAGAGGGCCACCTCATCAACCAGGAAGGTTTCGTCCGCCCGTCCAAGAGCATGTCCCAGATCGGCGGGTGACCGGCTCGGCGATCGCCTCTCTGGAGGGCCAGGTCGCGCTCGTGACAGGCGCCCACCGCGGGCTTGGACGCCGGATCGCCCTCGAGCTGGCCGGCAGCGGTATGGCGGTGGCTCTGGCCGCCCTCTCGGTGGATGAGTTGGACGAGGTTGCTGCCGATGTCGAGGCGGCCGGAGGACAGGCGCTCGTCGTCCCCGGTGACGTGACCGACCGCGTCTCGGTCCAGTCTTTCGTGGCGCGCGTCGAAGGCGGTCTCGGCCCGGTCGACCTGCTGGTGAACGGCGCCGGGGGCCGCGACGCGCCGGGCGAGTTCCTTTCCACCGAGCCCGACGACTGGTGGAGCGCTGTCGAGGCCGGTCTGCGCGGCACCGCGCTCTGCACCTACTACGTGATGAAGCGAATGGTGCCCCGGCGCCGCGGCCGGATCGTCAACCTGGTCGGCGACCCGGCCCTGGGACCGTCTCCGATCGGTTCCGAAGCGGCCTGCTCCGACGCCGCCACGCTCCGTCTGACGGACAGCCTGGCCCTGGCGGCCTGGCCGCAGGGCATCTCGGTCTTCGCGCTCAGCCCGGGCCGGATCGGGGGCTCGGCCGACCAGGAGCCGGACGAGGACGAGGCGGCCGAGATCGAGGATCGCCTGCTTGCGGCCAGCGGCCTGGTCATCGCGCTGGCGAGCGGGCGGGCCGACCGCCTCACCGGCCGCTTCATCCACGTGCAGGACGACCTGGAAGAGCTCGTGGGCAGGGCCGACGAGGTGGAGATCGGGGATCTGCTGCAGCTCCGGCTGCAGCGTCTCCAGCCCGCGCCGGCCGACGACGAGGCCGCTACAGTGCAGTCGTGATCCAGCGGGAGGATGCCAGGCGCCCTCTGACGGTCAGCGAGCTAGCCTTCGAGGTCAAGCGGGCGCTGCGGCCTCTGACGGCGGTGCTGGTCAAGGGCGAAGTCAGCGGCATGAAGCGGACCGCCAAGGGCAACTACACGTTCGCCGTCAAAGACCCGGGGGCGGTCGTCCATGCCTTCCTCTACGGTGCCGACGCCCGCAAGCTCGGCATCGTCCCCGAGGACGGCCAGGTCTTCGTCTTCCGAGGCCGGATGGAGTTCTGGCAGTCCGGTCAGCTGAACCTGATCGTCGACTTCATCCAGTTCGACGACGTGGGCCGGATGCGGGCCCAGCTGGAGGCGCTCAAGGCGAGGCTGGAGCGGGAGGACGCCTTCGCGGCCGCTCGCAAGCGCAGGCTGCCGTTCCTGCCCAGGGTCGTGGCGCTGATCACCTCCCCCACCGGCGCGGTGATCCACGACCTTCAGGAGACGATCCGCGACCGCTACGAGAACATGGAGATACTGGTCTACCCCGCCCAGGTCCAGGGCACTGCCTCGCCTGGCAGCGTGGTCGGCGCCTTGCGTCGGTGCAACCGCGAAGGCAGAGCACAGGTCGTGGTCATCGCCCGAGGCGGCGGCAGCTTCGAGGAGCTTTACGCGTTCAACACCGAGCCGGTGGCCCGCGCCATCCTGGCCTCGACGATCCCGGTGGTCACCGCGCTGGGGCACACCTCGGACCGCACAGTGGCCGACATGGTGGCCGACGCCGAGTGCCGGACCCCCACCGAGGCCGGCACTCGAGTCGTACCTCGCAAGGCGGACCTGGTGGCCCAGCTGAGCGACCGGCGGAGGCGGCTGGACCGCGAGACGCGGCGCCGGGTCCTCACCGAGACGGAGAGGCTGGCGGAGCGGCGGCGACGCCTGGGGCAGGCCCTTCCTGCGCTCCTCCGGCGGCGAAGCGACCGTCTGGAGCGCCTGCGAGCCGAGCTGGCACGGCTCAGCCCCAACCGGCAGGTCGAGCGGCGGCAGGAGCATCTCCTGGGCCTCGGGAGCCGTCTGGCGACCGCTGGCAACCGGGCCCTCCGGGACCGCTCAGCTTCGCTCGAAGGCCGCCGGGTGCACGCGCGCCTACGGCGGGCGGTCGACGAGCGACTGCGTGGCGCCGAGATGGCGCTCGCTCAACGCCGGCGACGGCTGGAGGCGCTGAGCCCCGATCTCGTCCTCGCCCGCGGCTACAGCATCACGCTGGACGAGCGAGGCCGCCTGCTGCGGTCGGCCTCGGATACCGCCCCCGACCGCGAGATCCAGGTCCGCCTCGCGGAGGGAGCCCTCTCCGCCCAGGTGCGGGAGGTGCGGCCCTGAGCGACGACCTGACGTACGAGCGCGCTCTCGAGCTGCTGGACCAGAAGCTGAAGGCACTGGAGGACGGCGATTTGACTCTCGACGAGGCTCTCACCGCGGTCGACGACGCGCGGACCTACTTGAAGGTCTGCCACGACCGCCTGGAGGAGGCGAAAAAGCGCATCGAGGTTCGCCCGGAGGCGAGCGAGGGACCGGCCAGGGCCCCGGAAAACAGCGGGACGCTGTTGTGAGGGAGCTTCGCGTCGGCGAGGACGTCCTCGCTCGGGACGGCTCGCGGCTGGGGACCCTCGAGCGGTTGGTGGTCGACGCCGACGCCCACCGGATCACCCACATCGTGGTGCACGGCCGGCTCCTGGGCCTCGGGAGGTTGCGGGACGCCGGGCCCGACGGTCTCGCCTCCGACCTGACGTCGGAGGAGCTCCAGCGGCTGCCCGAGGCGCACGACGAGCTGGTCGGGCCGCCCGCCGAGAACTGGAGGGCGCCAGCCGGCTACCGGTTGGACAGCTTCCTGCGGCTGGCCAACTCGGTGATCGGCCAGGTTCCGTACGTGCCGCCGGTGCGCGGTGACCTGGACGTAAGCTCCTTCCACGAGATCACTCCCTCGAGCCCGGTCTGGTCCGGCCGGGAGAGGCTGGGCGAGGTGGCGGAGGTGCAGACCGACGAGGAGGGCCGGCTCATCGACCTGGTCCTGAATCGCGGTTTCCTGCTCCACCGCGTACGGATACCGGCCGGCCGGATCGTAGAGGTGGTAGGCAACAACGTCCACGTCGACCTGACAGACCAGGACCTCCACGACCTCCCCCGAGAAGACCTCCAAGGCTAAAGGAAGAGAAATCCCCTGCCCTTGCGTTGCGGGGGAGGGTGCGAGAGGGGTCCTCCAGAAAGGAACTCCTCCGATTACGGCGAGACGCGGGAGTCCCCGGTTAGCTGCGTCTTGGCGGTCAGGGTGGCCCAGCGGCCCCAGATCGAAGCCCAGACCAGCCCGTTGGCGAAGGCCGGCATGTCGGCCGCGTAGTGCTTGTGATGGAAGGTCCACATGGCCCGGTGAAACTCCCAGAGCATCCGGCGGGTGGACTGCCCGGTGGAGGCTCCCTTGAGGTGAACAGCGGTGGCGTCGGGCAGGTAGAAGACCTTCCAGCCGCCGGTCTTGAGGCGGTAGCAGAGGTCGATGTCCTCCCCGTACATGAAGTAGTCCGGATCGAAGAAGCCGACCCTGTCGATGGCGGCTCGCCGAACCAGCAGGCAGGCGGCTGTTCCGGAGTCGATCTCATGCGTCTGGGTGTCGAGGAGATGGCCCATGTTGTATCGGTTGAACCGCGGGCTCCTTGGCAGCAGCCGGTTGAGCCCGCTGAGCCTGTAGAACGCCGCGCTGGGAGTGGGAAACCCGCGCCGGGCGGCGAGGTCCAGGGTGCCGTCCGGCCTCTCCAGGCGAGGGCCCACCGCCCCTGCGTCCGGCCTCACCAGCATGAAATCCGTCAGCCGTCCCACGCAGCCCGGCTGAACCGTGACGTCCGGGTTGAGGAGCAGGATGAACCTGCCCTCCGCCTGCTGGAAGCCGGCGTTGTTGGCCTTGCCGAAGCCCACGTTCACGGCCAGCCGGATCACTTTGGCCTGGCGGAAGGTGCTGGCGACGGCGTCTGCCGAGCCGTCGGTGGAGGCGTTGTCGACGACCACGGCCTCGACGGGAACGTCGGAGCTGGCGTAGAAGGCCCGCAGGGTGTCGAGGAGCAAGTCTCGAACGTTGTAGCTGACGATGATCGCCGAGACGAGCGGTTTGTCGGTAGCCATGGTCGCAAGAAAGATAACGAGCCCTTGTCCCACCTCGTTTCGTACGGGTGTCTAGAATCGGGGATCGCGTGACCGCTACCACGGAGCCGGCCGCGACGACCGGGCTGGCGTCCCAGATCCAGCGGTTACGCGGGAGTCGGCTCTTTCGTCAGAACCTCGTTCTCTTCGCCGGCGGATTCGTGGCCGGCGTCGGGGGCTTCGTGTACCACTCCATCGCCGGGCGCGCCCTCGGGCCCGAGGCGTACGGAGAGGTCAGCGCGCTGATCGGCGTCTACACCGTGGGGACGACCGTGAACCTGATGCTGGTGGTGGTCCTCGCCCGCTACTCGGCGACCTTGAAGGCTGCGGGGAGGCACGGCGCGATCCGCTACATCGTGGAACGTACGGGCAAGGTCATCGCCATGCCGGCCGTCCTCTTCTGCCTCCTCATGGCAGCACTCTCGATCCCCGCAGCGGCTTTCCTGCAGCTCGGCTCGCCTCTCCCCTTCGTCCTGGTCGGCGTGGCGATCGCCGCCTACTGGTACACGGCCATCCCCCGCGGCGTGCTGCAAGGTACCCAGCGCTTTCACGCCCTCTCGGCCAACCTCGTGCTCGAGATCATCGCTCGGACAGGGCTCCTCGTCGTCTTCCTCTGGGCCGGCTTCGCGGTGCTCGGGGCCACGGCGGCGATTCTGGCCGGGGTGGTCTTCGCTTTCGGTCTGGGGCTCTACTCCATCAGGGACGCCTTCCAGCTCCCGCCGGAGCGCGTCCAGGTGCGGACCATGGCGACCTTCGCCGTCACGGCGGCCGCCGGCACGCTGGGCATCGCCCTGCTCTACAACGCTGACGTCGTGCTGGCCAAGCACTACCTGAACCAGTACGACGCCGGCATCTACGGGAGCCTGAACAAGCTCGGGACGATCCTCTTCTACGGCACGCTGAGCGTCAGCCAGGTGCTCTTCCCGCGGGTTCTGGAGGCCGTGGCCAAGCGCCACAACCCGGGGCGCCTCCTCTTGCTCTCGGCGGCCCTGATGTCGCTGATCGGCCTCTGCGCAATTGTGGTCTTCGCGGCTGTCCCGGGCTTGGTGGTGGGCCTTCTGTACGGCCCCAAATACGCAGCGGCGCAGCCCTACCTGCTGGCTGTCGGCTGCATCGGCCTGGGCGTGAGCCTGAGCAACCTCCTGGTCCAGTTCTTCATGGCAGTACACGACAGGGTCTTCATCGCCGTCCTCGCCACCGGGGTCCTGCTGGAATGCGTCCTCATCGCCATGTTCCACGCCGGGGTCGGCCAGGTGGTGGCGGACGTCCTGCTCGCCGTGGTCGGACTCCTGGCCGCGCTCGCCCTGCGCTTCGCGATCCTCCTGCCTCGGCTGCGACCCGAGATGCTGCTGGACGACCCCGAGGAGGCCAGAACCTAAAACCCCGCCGCCACCGGAGTGGCCAGCGGGGTCAAAGGGTGCTCGGCAACGACCTACTCTCCCACCGCGTTACCGCGGCAGTACCATCGGCGCTGGAGGGCTTAACTTCCGTGTTCGGAATGGGAACGGGTGTTTCCCCTCCGCAATAGTCACCGAACGCCGGAATTATACCCGGGAGGGTGCCTCCGGAGAGGCGCTAGCGGCTGCGGCGGCGGCGGGCGCGAAGGCTCTTGATCTTTCGGGCCTCCGCCGGCGGCACGTAATGGGCTCGTCTACGCATCTCGCGGACCAGTCCCTGCTCCTGAACCTTTCGCCTAAACTCCCGCAGCGCCTGCTCGAACTCCTCCGGATCCTTGACGACAACCTTCAACCGCGATCACACCTTTCTCAATTGTCTCCGCTGATCGCCCAGGCGACGACCACCGGCCTGGGTAGGAGCGCTTAGCATACCCGAGGGCTGCTTGAGCGGTCACGTCCCCGCGAGACCCTGAGCTACGCTGGACTGAGCGCATGTCAGACGCCAGCCGCATCAGGACCAGGCACGCCGAGATGAGCTTCGAGCAGGTGGCTGAGGCACTCCCTGGCACCGGCGAGGTCATGCGCTCTGTGAGCGCCTGCTTCGCGATGAGCTGGCACGCGGCCAGGGGTGGGAACTGGGATCTGGGAGCCTACTACCTGCGCAGGACCAGGAGCCTGCTCCGGGGCCTGGTCGTCACCCGACCTAAATACGCCGCTGAACTGGCCGAGTTCGACGCTCAGCATCTGGAGGGGATCTACGTGTCGATCATCGAGCGGCGCGCCGACCAGTTCGAAGCCCGTTACGCTGCCGCGACCCGCCAGGCGAATCGCTACCACGTGGACACGGGCCACCCCTACATCCAGTGGCACGTGCCCGGTGAGCCCCCCGAGCAGGGCCTTGACCTCTCCGCCGACGGTCAGGGGCCTATAGAGGAGTCCTGACCGGGGGGCCCGTTGACCGCCCTTTAAGACGCAGCTAGGCGAGCGGGACTTCGCTGCCCAGGCTGGCTCGGTCTTGCGTCTCCGCGTGAGGCACATGGAGGCCGGATGCCTGCGGCCGCGACCGCTTTACCACCACGGTGCCGGCGATCAGGTCGTGCAGCGCCTGCTTGCGAGGAGTGAAGGCCGCCACGAGGAAGCCGATCAGCAGCGGGATTGCGGATATTGCCCTGGCAAAGAAGCGGCCGGTGGCTCGGCCGAACGTAAGCCGCCGGCCCATCCTGTCTGTGACCTGAAGGCGCGTGGCCCGCTTGCCGAGGGTCGCCTGCCAGGCCGAGCTCTCCAGGCCGGCGAAGTAGAGCCAGGTCAGTACCAGGAGGATGACCACCGGTCCCAGCCACACCGTCGGGTTGTCCGCCGGCGCGTGGCCACTGGTGGAGACGACGGCGACGAACACCAGCACCAATATCAAGAAGGCGATGATCAAGCAGCCGAGCAGCACGACCAGCGCGTCGACCAACAGCCCAAGGCTGCGCAGCCAGAACCCGGCGTAGCGCGGCGGCGGGGGGACCGGCGGCGTCGTGTTCATCAGGGCTCGCTGCGGGGGTCCCTCGGGTAAGGGCTCGGCCCGACTGGGCTGCGTGGACGGCTCCACCGGCGTCAGGCCTGGAGCGGGCTGGGGAGGCCCAGGCGAGCTCTGGCCGGGCATGACGGCCGCCTCCAGCAGCGAGCGAGCCGCGCCTGCCGCCTCCTCGCTGCTACCGCCGGTTCGCAGGCGCTGGATGGCCGACCGGGTCGCCCGGTGGAGGAGCGCTGAGTTGCCGGCGCTTTCGCGGCGCACCCAGTCGTACCACTCCGCGTACGAGCGCCGCAGCGGAGCAACCTGGCCGGCAAGCACCATGCTCTGGCCCGCCTGGCTTCGACGGGCCGCCCTGGTCGCTGCTACTCGATCGCCGCCTTCGGCCAGCACTTGAACAGCCGCCTGCGCGGCGCCCTGGCAGACCCGGTTGTCGGTGCTTACCTCACGCTTCGCCCAGACGTACCACTCCGCGAACTCCTCGTCGGAGCCACTTTCCGCCGAACTCATCTTTCCAAGGGTATGACGTGTGGGGGGTCGGTCCGCCGCCACCATCATGTGAGCTGGGTTCAGCCGGCCCCTCGCAGAGGCCTTAGCGGCCTTCTAGCGGAGGGCGGTTCGCCCCCGTGAGAGTGGCGGGGAGGGAGTTCAAAGCCGGCTAGCCGGGTGGGGGTCTAGAGCCAGCGGCGCCTGCGGTACCCTCCGCGTCCGGCGCCGCTCACCAGCCGCAAGATGGCCAGGAGGAGCACCGCCCCGATGAAGGCGACGATGATGGCGCCCACTATCGAGCCGGCCGCGAGACCGAGCGGCGCGAGGATATAGGTCGTGATCAAGCCGCCCAGGAGTAGGGACCCTATCACCGCTCCGAGAATGCCGACGACGATGTCGCCCAGCAGGCCGTAGCCGTGCCCGCTGACCAGGTGACTGGCCAGGAAGCCGGCCACCAACCCGACGAGAACAGCGATCAGGAGATTTTCCATTGTCCCTCCAAACCTACAGCCGAAGTCGGTAAATTGTGACAGAGATACTATCAAAGCTTTGAGGCGTAGACAACGCCGGCTGGGGGTCCGCCGAGGTGTGGCAAGGCTGCTGCGTTCGACTCTCCGACCGTCGTCACGAGCTCATCCCGATCCAGCAGCGCCGCTCCGATTGAGAGTTTGCGGAGGCCAGGCGGGAAGCGTCTAGAATCCCTGCGCCCACCAAGCATGGCCAACCTCCTCGTCGCCACAGCGACTGCCACCCCGGGCGCAAACGGCGCCGCCGCCTGGCCCTCGTGGGGCCTGTGGAGCTGGCCCGGTTGGGTGGCGCTGGCCGCGGTTGCCCTCCTCGGCTGCTGCGCCGCCCTGCTCCTTCTCAGCCTCCAGCTCCGCGACTCGCGGCGCCGGCTGGACCTCCGCAACGAGGCTGCCTCGATTCAGATGCGTGAGCTGAAAAGCAGCCTGGAGCGGCAGGAGGAACGCCGGAGGGAGGAGTACGAGCAGGCCCAGACGCCATACCTCTCGGTGGAGATCCTGGCTGGCCAGCGGCGGCAGGACGACCGCTGGGTGGCGACGTGCCGGGTGAACGCCGACGGCAGCGGAATCGCCTCCAACGTGATCCTCAACCTGATGATCCCCAGCCTGCGATACACGGACGCACACGTGATCCGATACCTCAGGGCACCCGGATCGTCGCAGGCCGAGCTTCGCTGGCCACTGCACCTGCAGCGTGACGCCCACCTGGAGCTGGTGTTCACCTCGCGGTTCGGCCGCGTACATCGCGTGAGCCACGCCGCCTTCGTCCAGGATGACGGGACCCTCCGGATCGCGGACTCACCCACCATCGACGACCTCTACGGCCGCTCCTCCTCCAACTCCCAGGAGCTGGTGGCCGCCGGCGACTCCGGCCGCCCCCATCCAGGCGCCTGAGGGCGAGCCGAAACTAGCTGGGCGCCTGGCGCGAGCTGGTGCCGGGCCTGGTGAGCGGCGCTACGGTCCGCCCCCGCTCGGAGTCCTCGATCAAGGCGGCGAGGCGTTTCAGCCTGGTCTCTTCCCTCTTCGCGCTGACGACCCACCAGATCGCAGCCCGCTGATACCAGGGTGCCTGGGACGTGAAGAAGTTCCAGGCCTGTTCGTTGGCACGGAAACGCTGCTCGTAGGCGTCGTCCAGCCGGACGGTCTTGGACTGCTCGTACGAGTAGACGCCCGACCTCTCCCCCGCTCGCTGCTCGAACGCTGTGGTGCCTGCGGCCGTCATCTGACCGAGAGCGGCCAACTCACCCACACGCTTGATGTTGACGGCGCTCCAGAAGCTCGTTGCCTTGCGCGGGGTGAACCGAATCATGTAGCTGACGTCGTCGATGCCTCTTCGGACGCCATCGATCCAGCCGAAGCAGAGGGCCTGGTCAACCGCCTCGGGCCAGGTGATACTCGGCCTGCCCGACCCCGTCTTGTAGAAGCCCACTGAGAGCTCGGGGACGCGGGCGTGGTTCTCCTCCAGCCAGGATCTGAACTCGGACGGCGTCGCGAAGAAGGTCGGGTCCACGGATCCTGGACTATATCCGCCAGCATTCTTCTGTTACTTCCGTTCCAGCCGTTCATCGCCACGACCAAGGAGGGATGCCATGCCGCTGACGTTGCCCGAAGCGCAGAAGGTCATCGAGGCTGCCCACCGCCACGCCGCCGGTTACGGCTGGCGAATATCCGTCGCAGTGGTCGACGAGGGCGGCCTGCTCAAGGCGCTCGGTCGCATGGACGGGGCGCCGCCCCTCAGTTCCCAGATCGCGGAATCCAAAGCGGCCGGCGCCGCGCTCTGGCACCGAGACGGCGACTCCCTGCTGCAGGTGCAGGGCAGCCGTCCGGCGTTCTTCGAACAGGTGAGCCGTCTGGCACGCCTCCCTCTGATCCCGGCCCTGGGCTCGCTCCTGATCAGGCGCGACGACGCTGTGCTGGGTGCGGTGGGCGTCAGCGGCGCCACTCCCGAGCAGGACAAGGAGTGCGGCCTGGCCGGGCTGGCGGCCCTTTGATGATCTCCAGGGGGTCTGTGGGAGGCCTGGCCGGGCTGCATTCTGAGTCCCGAGGATGGCGTCGTCCGTCGTCTCGACGCCCTGGAATCGGAGGCGCTACCCTGCAGCCGTGAGCATCGCGGTGCACAAGATCGAGTTCGGGCGCGGCCCCGCGGATGCCTCCGAGTTCGAACGGCGGCTGGCGGCCGGGGAGATCGACCCCGACACGGTGGTCGCGGTCATCGGCAAGACCGAGGGCAACGGGGGAGTCAACGACTTCACGCGCATCCTCGCCGACCGCGCCTACAGGGATGCGTTGCTCAGGCACGGGAGCAGGGACGAGGCGGGAGTCCGTGCCATTCCCATGGTCTGGTCTGGGGGCACCGACGGTGTTCTCTGCCCGCACGCCTCCGTCTTCTGCAGGGTGGACGGCGCTCCCGCCGGACTCGCGGTCGGAGTGGCACTCTCGGAGGAGGTCCTTCCCGAGGACATCGGCAGGATGGCGATGGTCGACAAGGTTGCCGCCGGAGTCAGGGCGGCGGTCGAGGACGCCGGCATCGAGCGAATGGAGGACGTCCACTGGGTCCAGACCAAGACGCCTCTGCTCACCATGGACGGCATCCGTGAGGCCCGAGGGCGGGGCCGGGAGACCGCGCTCCCCGACCCCCACGGATCGATGGACCTCTCCAACGGCACGGCGGCGCTGGGGGTCGGTCTCGGGCTGGGCGAGATCTCCCGGGACCGCCTGGGTGACGAGATGATCGGGCGCGACCTCGGCGTCTTCAGCTCGGTGGCCTCCTGCTCCAGCGGCGTCGAGCTGGACCGGGCGCAGATCGTGGTTCTGGGAAACGCCGCGGCCGGCGGCCCCTACCGCATCGGACACTCAGTCATGAAGGATGCCCTCGACCAGGACGCGGCCTACGAGGCGATTCGAGCCGCGGGGCTCGAGCTGCCCGAGCGGCCGCGGGCGACCGATCTGGACGGGCGGGTTGTCAACCTGTTCGCCAAGTGTGAAGCGGACCCGGAATCCAGGTTGCGAGGCCGCCGGCAGGTGATGCTCGACGACTCGGACGTTCACCACCACCGGCACGCGAAGGCTGCTGTGGGGGCTGTCCTGGCCGCTGCGGTCGGGGATCCGGCGGTGTTCGTATCGGTCGGTGCGATGCACCAGGGACCCCCTGGGGGAGGCCCTATCGCAGCGATAGTCCGGCAGGACCGGGAGCCCGGCCTCCAGGGCTGACGAGACGACGAGTTGGATCGTGGCGCGAGGTGGGTGAGTCGCTGGGGCCAGGCGGTAGAACCCGACCCCAGCGGGAGAGGTGAGGATCGATTGGAAGAACGAATGGGCGCCGCGAGAACTTAGTACTTGGTTACCGCCCCGCCAGAGCAGCGACCAGCCATGCCCACGGCGCCCCGCACCGCCGGCCCCTTCTAGACGCTAGCCCAGGTAGAGCCCTGGGACCGCCTCATTACGCCATGAGCTCTGGCCTTGCCGCCGCGCCTTCACGGGTTGATTCCTGACTGAACGGCTTTCCCTGCGCAGGACGTCTGCTAGTCGACGCCGGACCGGCAAAGCCGTGGACTTCCTGGTCGGCTGCGTGCTGGTCACCATGGCCCTCAAGCTACAGCGGACCCCGGACGCAAAGCTCCGTTGGGAGGCCACAGGATGGGGGCTACCTTCTTGTGCTTTGCACCCAAAGGATTTCCAGCCCGGTGGAGCGCCCGGGCTAGCGGCCGATCTTGCCGACCTCCGACTCGTAGAGCTTGAGCACCCGGCCCGACATCTCGGCCAGCGTTCTGAGGGAGCTGTCCAGCGCGCGGATGTCCCTGGCGTGGGTGGGCATGGTCCAGGGATCCGGCAGCGGGTCCCAGAGCGGATTGACGAAGAGATTGACCTGGGCATACTTGCGCAGCTCGCAGAGCAGCTCGAGAATGCCGGCGAGCCCGGCGTCGATGGGTCTGAGGCTGTAGGACGCCTGGTACTGGCAGCCGCCTCCGTCGGTGACGGTCACCGACACGGACATAGGCGCATGGCTGCCGGGAAGCCGGACCTTCAGCTGCTGCCCGTTGACCGCCCCCGTGATGGTCCCCCCGCTGGACGTCCACTGGTAGCTCAGGGAAGACAGCTGGGACAGCGACGAGAGGTTGATCCACGCCGGCGACCCCACCAGCCGGGCGTGGAACTCCACTTCCTGGCCTTCGACGAACGGAACCTCACAGTCCTCCTGCGTTAGCGCTGAGATGGCGGCCACGGCGCGAGGCACGATGCAGGAGTGGTCCTGCTGGGACCAGTAAGACTGGACTGTGACGCCGCAGACAGTGTTGGTGCTCTGGCAGACGTCGCCGATCTCACACCAGCCACTCTGGCCGCAGGTTCCGGCAACGCCGGTGATCGCAGTGCCTTCCGGGTCGGAGCAGGATTCAACCAGCTCGTGGGAGAAGATCGTGGTCAGGCCGGCCAGGCTCGAGACCGTCACCCAGGCGTAGTGGACGTTCACGCCTGACTGGCCGAAGTAGCTGTGCTCTCCGATGAAGGGTCCGCTGGCCGCCACCCCCGACGGCGGGACCACCATGTATAGCAGCTGCGGGTTGCCCACCGGTGAAGGGAGCGCACCGGCCGTGATCTGGGACCCGAGGAAGCTCTGGACGTTTGCGTCGCTGAAGGGGTTGGGCGGGTTCGAGCTGGTGATCGTGGTCGTACCGGCCAGCGTCCCCAGCCCGATTCCTCGATACTGCGCCAGCCCGAGCATGTAGGGGCTGTTGAGAATGGTCTGCACCGCCGTCACGACCTGGTTGAGCGAGGGATTCGTGGCCGAGTTCCAGGCGGATCCCCAGAACACGAGCTGAACCTGAACGGCGCTCAACACGGGACCGCCGCCATCGGTGAAGGTGGTTCCGGGCCCCGCGTCGCCGCCGCCGAGGTCTTCCGCGAGGGCGGCCACGACGCCTCCGCTCGTCCACGCACCGGGAGCCTGGTCTTCTCCGCGTATCTCGTCCGCCGCCACTCTCGGACCTCCTGGACTCACAGGGCCGGGGGATGGAGTCAGTATCGGCTGGTGCGATGCTCGTTGTCACCTGCCACGCAGCCACTCTGGGTTGTGCTCGTCGAAGGCCTGGCAGGTTGATGAAAAAGGGTCGTCGAGCGAGTTGGCCATCCAGGTGGTCCAGATTCGGGCGCATTTCCGAGCACCGGAGTGAGCG
>Ga0209526_10000309_pt1 | contig 30610 bp, 17 predicted proteins | sample JacPinW_OM2H0_M1_FD_188566 | JGI IMG/M metagenome (GOLD analysis project Ga0209526, IMG submission 188566) | Forest soil microbial communities from Algoma, Ontario, Canada - Jack Pine, Ontario site 1_JW_OM2H0_M1 (SPAdes) (version 2) | ecosystem: Environmental > Terrestrial > Soil > Boreal... | reverse complement strand
CTGTCCTCTTCAACCGGACCTCCTCAGGAGGTCGTAGTGTAGGGGACATTTCTAATGGGGGCTGAAGGGGACACTATCAAAGAGGTTCAACAGACGAAATCCTGGCCAAAAGCCTCAAAAGGCAAGCCCATAGACCACCGAAAGGTCTGGGATAGAATGCGGACATGGCCAAGCTGGAAGAATACCGTCGGAAGCGCCGCTTCGACCGGACTCCCGAGCCTCTGGGGAAAGAGTCCGGGCCGGCCAGCGAAAATACCTTCGTCGTGCAAAAGCACGCGGCGCGCCGGCTGCATTACGATTTCCGCCTGGCCATCAACGGCACGTTGAAATCTTGGGCCGTGCCCAAGGGGCCTTCGCTTAGTTCCGCGGACAAGCGGCTCGCCGTCGAGACCGAAGATCATCCGCTGGACTATGCCAATTTCGAGGGCAAGATCTCCGAGGGCAACTACGGCGCGGGAACTGTGATGGTGTGGGATCGCGGAACCTTCCGCATTGAGGGTAATCTCGATGCGCTAAGGCAATTGGAACGAGGAGAGATCAAGTTCAGCCTGAACGGGGAGAAGCTGCGCGGCAGCTTCGTTCTAGTCAAACTGAAGCATAGCGAAAAGGGCAACGAGTGGCTGTTTATCAAGCACAAGGACGCAGCGGAAGATCCCACGTGGAACATTGACGAGCATGACGGCTCGGCGATAACCGGACGCACATTGGAGGAAATCACCGAGGAACTGCCGCCGAAGCGCCAGGCAAGCCCCATCCACGTTGGAGAGGTGCATGAAGCTAGGAAGGCGGCCATGCCGAGCCGCACGGCGCCTATGCTGGCAACGCTAACCGAACAGCCCTTCTCCGATCCCAACTGGGTTTTCGAAATCAAGTGGGACGGCGTGCGTGTTCTGGCCTGGATTGTGGATGGCGCGCTGACACTTCGTTCCCGGACGGGCGGTGAGATTACAGCGCAGTATCCTGAACTGAAATCTCTCCCCGAAGCCTTCCACGCCCAGCAGGTGATCCTCGATGGAGAGATCGTCGCGCTCGACGCGCGCGGGCACAGCGACTTCGAACTGCTGCAACAGCGCATGCATGTTCGTAATCCGTCAGCGAACTTGGCGGCGCAAATACCCGTGACGTATTTCGTTTTCGATCTCCTCTATTGCGATGGATTCGACCTTCGGGAATCACCGCTCCTGGAACGCAAGCAACTTTTGCAGCGTCTGTTGCGCGCGTCCGACCGGTTCCGCTACTCCGATCATCAGAGGGAACATGGAAAAGAGTTGTTTGAACTGGCGAAAGAACAAGAACTAGAGGGGGTAATCGCGAAGCGCGCCGACAGTCGCTATGTTAGTGAACGCAGCGCCAATTGGGTGAAGCTGAAGACGACGAAGACCCTCGATGCTGTTGTGGGTGGCTGGACCGCACGCCGCAGCCCTGACGCTCCCTTTGGTTCACTGTTGCTGGGTTTGTATGAGGGAAAGAAGCTGCGGTTTATCGGTCATGTGGGAAGCGGATTTGACGGGAAAAACCAGCAGGACATTGCAGGCAAGCTGAAGGGACATGCGACTTCCACGTGTCCCTTTGATGTAGTACCAGAAACGAATGAGAAAGCGTTCTGGACGGCGCCTTCGCTGGTGGCCCGCGTGAAATTCAGCGGATGGACGCGGGAGAACCGGCTGCGACATCCCGTTTTTCGGGCGCTTCGCGGCGACGCGCGGCCGGAAGACTGCCGGTTGAAGAACGAAGTCGCGCCTGCCGCAAGTCCAGTCCTGGTGCATGCGCCGGAAGTCGTTGGCCGCGTGTTGAACATGAAAGCGCAAATCGAAGGGGAGCTTTTCCAGGGGCATTCCGAAAACGTGACCGTGGAGTTGGATGGCAAGCGATTCCGGCTGAGCAATCTGAACAAAGGGTATTTCCCCGAATCCGGCTACACCAAGCGGGACCTGCTGGCCTACTACTACCGGATAGCTGACTATGTGTTGCCCTTTCTGAAAGACCGGCCTCTGGTACTGCGGCGCTATCCCGATGGAATCCAGGGCCAGGCCTTTTTTCAAAAAGATGTCCGTGAGGGCATGCCCGAATGGCTCGAGACCGTGGCCGTCGCTTCCGAAGGGAGAGGCGAAGTGATTCACTACGCGATCGCGAACGATCGTGCCTCGCTTCTATTTTTGACCAGTCTGGGTTGCATCGATCACAATCCCTGGGCCAGCCGCCGGCAAGATCTGGATCATCCCGACTACTTTTTCTTCGACCTGGATCCCTCCGATGGCACGGAGTTTTCAACCGTCGTCACCGTTGCCCGCGCCCTTGTCGAAAAACTGCACGAATTGGCACTGCATGTTTTCCTGAAGACTTCCGGCGCAACAGGGATTCACATCTACCTTCCCGTAGAACCGGTATACACCTACGGACAGTTGAGGACCTTTGCGGAAATCGTGGCGCGGATGGTGACCGCCGAGCATCCGAACCTCATCACCAGCGAGCGTTCCGTAGCGCGGAGGCCTGCGGGCCGCATCCTTATTGACGTGCACCAGAACGCGCACGGCCGCCCATTGGCAGCGCCCTATGTCGTGCGCGCCTTCGCTGAAGCGCCGGTGTCCACTCCCCTGTTGCCCGGCGAACTGCGCGCCAGCTTGCGGCCGGCGAATCTAAACATCAAGACCATCTTGGCGCGTCTAAAAGAAAAAGGCGACCTCTGGGGCGATTTCTGGAAGCGGCGCCAAAGATTAGAGCAAGCTATCGAAGCTTTAGGCAGCCGCATACCGCCGAGAACGAAAAAGATGCCCTGATCCGCCAAGGGAGCGCTGTCCCTGCCTTTTCCTAGTGCCACAGCTGTGATTAAATGCCAAAACAAGGAGGTTTACGATTTCTCGCAAGGGCCAGCTTCGTGTAGGCACTTCTGGATACTCCTATAAGGAGTGGAAAGGGAGTTTTTACCCCGAAAAGCTCCCGGACCGTGAAATGCTGAGCTTTTATGCCGCACAGTTCAACACCGTTGAGATCAACCATTCTTTTTACCGCATGCCCACCGAGAATTTGCTGCTGCAGTGGGCAAAGAGCGTTCCGGAGGGCTTTAAGTTTGCTCTCAAGGCAAACCAGCAGATTACCCACATCAAGAGGCTGCGCAACTGTCAAGACGTCTTGAAACGCTTCCTGGAAGTGGCCAGTGTGTTGAGCGATGGCGACCACGTCGGCCCAATCCTTGTGCAGCTTCCTCCCAATTTCAAATTTGATCAGCCGCTGCTGGAAGATTTTCTTGCCCTCCGCCCGCCGGCGTTTGCGTTCGCGTTTGAAGTGCGTCACCCATCGTGGTACACAGAGGAAACCTATGCTGTCCTTCGCCGACATGGAACGGCACTTTGTCTGGCCGAGACGGAGAAGGAAACGCCTCTGGAAGTCCTCACAGCCGATTTTACCTATGTGCGTCTACGACGCGAAAACTACACGGCAAAGCAATTAGAAGCTTGGAGCAAGCGCTTCGAAGAATGGCTTCAAAAGGGCGTGGATGTGTACGCTTACTGCAAGCATGAAGATGCCGGCAAGGCACCGGCCTACGCCCATTCGCTGTTGCGCGAGAAGGATGAGTGAGTAGGGCCTGCCGGAGCCTTCTGCGAGCGGTAGAACCTCTATGCCGTGATCTTCCCGGGCCACAAACGGAGGGCACTCTGCGAACGGGATCTTGAGGACGATTCGCGGGCCAAATCCGCGAACTTCTGGACAACGCAAAGGGGCCACAAGACCTAAAATGCAAAAAATTGTTGCAATCAACGCAAAAAATGAATCAAGCAAGCACTTGCCGGAAATACGTTTTCCTCATAAGCTATGTGTGATGTCTTTGACCTCCCACCTGAGCTTGTCCACGAACAACTGTTGTTCATGTTGTTGCTGTTGCGCACGGGTGTCTTGTGGCGCTGGGAGGCTTGCAATCTAGAAGTTTAGTTCTAGTCGAGTCGTAGTCATTCCCACCGCCAGATACGCCTGGCAGGTGGGATTTTTGTTTTTAGGTGTCCGGGAGGCCGCAAAGGCAAAGTATGGCACAAGCAACATTTGAAATTGCTGCAAGCTCTCCGGTAGAGGCCCGGCGGAAGGAAGTATCGCCACGCACGGAGCACCAAAAGCTCAATCATCTACAGGCCCTCGAGGCGGAGAGCATTTACATCCTTCGCGAGGCAGCGGCCGAGTTCGCCCGTCCGGTGATGCTTTACTCGATCGGCAAGGATTCCTCAGTGATGCTACGGCTGGCGCAAAAGGCCTTCTATCCCGGAAAAATTCCGTTTCCTCTTCTGCATATCGACACCAGCTACAAATTCCCTGAAATGATCGAGTTTCGCGATAGCTATCCGAAGGAAATTGGAGCGGAGCTCATCGTGCATCAGAACCACGAAGCCCTTGAACAGGGAGCGAATCCATTTGCGCTGGGCACACAAAAATGTTGCGGATTGCTAAAGACCAAGGCGCTACTCGATGCCCTGGCGGCTGGCAGCTTCGATGCGGCTTTTGGTGGTGCCCGGCGTGATGAAGAAAAGTCGCGAGCCAAGGAAAGAATCTATTCCTTTCGTGACTCCCATGGGCAATGGGATCCCAAAAACCAGCGTCCGGAATTGTGGAACAACTTCAATTCGCGCATCGACAAAGGCGAAAGCATCCGGGTTTTCCCGCTGTCGAACTGGACCGAACTCGACGTGTGGTTGTACATCCACGTGGAGAAAATTCCGATTGTGCCCTTGTATTACGCACGCGAGCGTGAAGTGGTGGAGCGGAACGGCTCCATCGTTTTGCTGTACTCCAACAGCCAACTCCTTCCCGGCGAGAAGACGAAACGGCTGAATTGCAGGATGAGATCGCTGGGTTGCGTGCCTTGTACGGGGGCGATCCAGTCAGAAGCGGACACCATTCCAAAAATTATTGCCGAGATGGTTTCGTTTCGCAGGTCGGAGCGCGAGAACCGTGCCATCGATCATGACGAAGAAGGCTCGATGGAGATCAAGAAGCGCGAGGGATATTTCTAATGCTGACCGCCGAGCATACAGAACTCTTCGCAGATCTGGACGTCTTCCTCAATCAGAACTTGGGAAAAGATCTTTTGCGTTTTACGACCGCGGGAAGCGTCGATGACGGCAAGTCCACTCTGATTGGCCGCCTGTTGCATGACTCCAAAGCCGTCTACGAAGACCAGCTTGCATCGATTAAGAAGAGCCGGATTAACCGGTCGACGGGTCCGATCGATTTTTCACTGCTCACGGACGGATTGCGCGCGGAACGAGAGCAGGGAATCACCATCGATGTTGCCTACCGCTATTTCAGCACCGCCCAAAGGAAGTTCATTATCGCCGATACGCCTGGCCACGAGCAGTACACCCGAAACATGGTTACAGGCGCTTCAACAGCCGATCTGGCAGTGATTCTCGTCGACGCAGCGAAGGGCCTGCTGCCTCAGACCCGCCGTCATGCTTATATCGCGGCGCTTTTGGGAATTCCTAATGTGCTTGCGGCCGTTAATAAGATGGATCTTGTTGGTTACCAGGAACCTGTTTTCGCGCGCCTGGAGAAGGATTTCGCTGCACTTGCGGCACACCTTGGAATTCCCTTCGTACAATGCATTCCGATCAGCGCTCTCGAAGGGGACAATATTGTAACGCGCAGCGACAAAACGCAGTGGTACTCCGGTCCCACCTTGTTGCAGCATTTGGAAACCGTGCCGGTCCACCCGGACCATGGGTCGACAGCCTTGCGGTTTCCTATTCAATCGGTCATTCGTCCAGACAGAAGTTTTCGGGGCTTCGCTGGACGAGTCGCGAGTGGCCGGATTCGTCCGGGCGATGACATTCTGGCACTGCCCTCAAGACAAAAAACCAGAGTGCAATCGATCGTCAGTTATGACGGCGATTTAGCGGAGGCGATTCCCTCGCAGTCCGTCGTGCTGAAGTTGGAAGACGAAATCGATCTCAGCCGCGGAGATATGATCGTTTCGCTCGTCGAGCCTCCCCATGTGTCACGCCGATTTGCAGCGATGGTCGTTTGGCTGAATGAAAAACCCCTAAAGTTGAATCAGACGTATGTCGTAAAGCATGGCTGCCGGCAGGTTAAGGCAAAAGCGACACGCATTCGCTACCAGATCGATGTGAATGCCTTGTCCGAACACTCTGCGGGTGAGCTGGAGATGAATGCAATCGCAGCTGTCGAATTCGAGGCCAGCGCACCGCTGTTCTTCGATACTTATGGTCGAAACCGGACGACCGGCAGCTTCATCCTGATCGATGCTATATCCAACGCGACCGTGGGCGCCGCGATGATTCGCGAAGATCTATCGCGCAACGAGGCGGCTGGTTTCCCAGGAGCCACGGCTTTCCCGAAACGTGGATCGGGTACGGTCACTCCTAAAGAGAGGCATGAGCGCCATGGCCATCGCGCTGCAATTTTTTCCGTCGTGGGCGATAGCGCCTTGGCGGGATTTTTGGAACGATCCCTCTTCGAGACTGGATTTGAGGCAGTTCTCCTAAGAGCAGAGGAACTGCCCGCCCCGGCTCTCTCCATCTTAGTCTCCGCTCTGTGGGACGCCGGCCTGGTGATCATTCATTCGACTGCGACGTTCTCTCCTCAGGAAAAGGCCGTCCTCGAAAGCGTCGCTGGGGAGTGGCTCTTTGAGCTTCCGCCGGTCGTGCCGTCCGGTCCCGCAGAGGAAGTTCTCAGACAAGCACTTGCCGATGCAGAGAAACTTCGCTTTGACGAAGACGCAACGGGCTTGAGAAGGGTGGACTGAGATGCACTCACTTGACGATTTGGAGCGTCTCGAAACGCGCACCGCGGAGGAAGTCATCGAATCTGCCCTGGCCATTCAGGGGGGCGCGCGCTCTTGCCTCACTTGTAGTTTTCAGGCAGAAGACATGATCGTCCTCCATTTTCTGCGAAATCGTCTGCGCGACATACCGGTTCTTTTTCTGGAGACGGGCTACCACTTCTCCGAAACCTACGAATTTCGCGACCGGCTCGCTCGGGAATGGCAACTGAACTTGGTGAATGTCGTTCCTAAGCGGACAGTGGCCGAACAGGAAGCCGAACACGGTCTGTTGTACCGTGCGGAGCCCACGAAGTGCTGCCAGTTGCGCAAGGTGGAACCCCTGACAGAAGCACTGGAACCCTTTGAGATATGGTTTACCGGACTTCGTCGAGAGCAGTCTCCCACGCGAAAGAACCTAAAAAAAGTGGAGCAGCATCGTTTGCCGACCGGGAAAAGTCTCCTGAAAGTGAGCCCGTTGGCCGATTGGACGTGGCCGCAGGTGTGGGAATTCACCGGTGCGAACAGCCTGAGCTATTTGCCGCAATACGATCAGGGATATTTGAGTATTGGCTGCGAGCCCTGCACAGCAATTCCCGATGACCCGGCGAACCCTAGGTCGGGGCGCTGGGGTGGCAAGAAGTTGGAATGCGGAATTCACACGTTTTCCGAGAACGGACAGTGATGAATTCCTTCATCGGATTCCTGATTGCCGTAGCGGTGGGATTGACAGGAGTAGGAGGCGGAAGTTTCACGGTTCCAGCCCTATTACTTCTTGCCGGGCTGACGGCGGGGGAAGCCGTTGGAACGGCCTTCTTGTTTGCCGGCGTGCTGCGCTTGATTGCAGCTCCTTTCTATCTGCTCGGAAAGCAGATTCATTTGCGGTATTTGTGGCTGCTGCTGCAAGGGGCAGTTCCGGGTCTTCTGCTGGGCACGTGGGCACTCCGATTGTTGAATCGAGACGCCGGGAATCCTGTGGTAACCGTGCTGCTAGGTGTGATTTTGGCGGTGTCTTCCAGCGTGAGCTTTATCAGACGCGTGCAAAATCCTGCCTTTGCCGCGAAAAATCATCGATGGCTTCCGTGGCTCGCTCTGCCCATTGGAGTGGAATCGGGATTTTCGTCCGCCGGCGCTGGAGCGCTCGGCACTGTGCTTCTGCTGAACTATTCCGAAATGGCGCCGGCACAAGTTGTGGGAACGGACCTGCTTTTTGGATTGGTGTTAGCGGTGATAGGCAGTGCGTTTCACTGGAGTTTTGGCTCGATCAGCATGCCGATACTCTATGAGCTGCTTCTAGGCGGCATCCCTGGAGTGGTGCTCGGGTGCCTACTGGCTCCGAAAGTTCCCGCGGACAAACTAAAGTTGGTTGTTGCCTTGGTGGCTATTTTTGCAGGATTGCAGCTGGTGTGGAGCGGTGGGCACACGCTCGCCTTGAGACGAGCGACGAACGCCGTAAAGATCACCGCGCATTCAGGTATCGGCCATGCGCACTAGGCAACTTTATTTCACGGAAAAAATTCCTCGCGTTGCTTTCTTCAAGGAAGCCTCAATACCGTTGATTGCTGTTCGCATACCCACGCACCCCCGCCCTTGTTGTTGATTCCACCCGAGTCTGTTCGCCTGGTCATGTCGGTGGTTCTAGCCGGGCGGCGATTAAAGAGCACGTGAAGGCCGAGGCACCGCACCGGCCCTTTGCAAGACAAACTTATCTCGGAGAAAAAAGATGGCTTCTCGAAGAACTCGTGAGTTTCGTCCAGGGGATGTTTTATGGTTTGCACTTTTGCTCTTTTCGTTATGGGTCAGCCTCGCGCCGGCTAGCTTTGCGCAAGGTGAGGCTTTGATACAGGGCACTGTCAGCGACTCGTCCGGAGGGGCCGTCCAGGGTGTGACCATCCTGATTAAGAATCTCGAGACGGGAGCGAAACGTAACCTGGTAACGGATGAAGCCGGGCGATACGACGCAGCTTCCCTTCCGGTGGGTCGTTATGAGGTGCGGGCCGAAAAGGCCGGTTTTCGCAGCCAAGAGAAGAACGAAATTCTCCTTGTGCTAGGCCAGCGGGAGACGGTGGACCTGGTGCTTCAAGTCGGGGACCTGCGGCAAACAGTGCAAGTAGAATCCGTGCCTACTGTCGTCGCTGTCACTACGGAAGACATTTCGGGTCTGGTCGGCGAGCGACAGGTCAAAGAGCTTCCTCTGAACGGCCGCAGTTACGATCAGCTGATGATTCTCAACCCAGGAATTGTGAACTACACCTCACAGCGAGCGGGAGGAATTGGCACTTCCAATTCGGTTGTTGGCAATATGTTTGCGGTTTCGGGCCGCCGGCCGCAGGAGAATCTATTTCTGCTGAATGGAGTCGAATTTACGAGTGCATCCGAAATCAACAACACGCCCGGTGGGGTCAGCGGGCAGCTTCTGGGAGTGGATGCGGTACGCGAGTTTTCAATCGTAAAAGACACTTACGGCGCGGAGTATGGCAAGCGTCCCGGAGCGCAGGTCAACATCGTGACCGCCTCGGGGACGAACCAATTCCACGCCAGCGCCTACGAGTTCCTGCGTAATAGTGCATTGGATGCCCGGAATTTCTTTGACCATGGCGGTATCCCGGGATTTCGACGGAATGTGTTCGGCGGTTCAATTGGCGGCCCGATCAGGAACGACAAAACCTTCGTATTCGCAAACTACGAAGGCTTCCGGCAGAATCTGGGGCTCAGCAATCTATCGCTCGTGCCCGATGATGCTTCGAGAGCCAGCGCCGTTCGGAGCATCAAGCCGCTACTCGCCTTGTGGCCGGTAGCGAACGGTCCGGAACTCTTAACTTCGACAGGGGCGCCGAGCGGGATTGCCGAAGCATTCAGCAATCCCACACAAAGCATTCGCGAGGACTTTGCAACCGCGAGGCTCGATCACGCCTTCACGGATCAGGATTCGTTTGCGGGTGTTTATACAGCCGACGACAGCGAAGCTCATTCGCCTACCAATAACCCATTCACACTGGTTGACGTTTACTTGCGAGAACAGGTAGCCAGCCTGAGTGAAACCCACATTTTTTCTCCCAGCCTGGTTAACAAAGCGACTTTCGGATTTTCCCGCGGAGCGTTTTATTTCAACAGCGGAACAACGGTGAGTTTGCCTGGTTGGATCCACGCGGGCCAGCCCGTTGGGGCGGTAGTGGTCGGCGGCGGCACGACGCTCAACGGAGCGTCGCAGATCACCAATGGCGGTACGAACGCGGGGAGCAATCTCAGTGCGGCGCGTAATCTGTATACCGTGTCGGATCAGCTTAGCCTTACCCACGGCAACCACTTATTGAGCTTCGGCGGACGGCTCGAATGGCTGCAGGCCAACGACAGTCTTGTCCAAGACCAGTACGGCCAGGTTTCGTTCACCAACTTGCAGGCGTTCTTGCAAGGCAACGTGAGCACGTACACATATGCTCCGAGCTCTACGCCGCTGTCCTGGCGTTCGCTTGAGGGCTCCTTCTACGCGGAAGACGTGATAAAAATCAAACCCTCCTTGGAGTTGCGCGTTGGTTTTCGGGGTGAGTCCACAAATGGATGGAACGAGGCTCACGGACGCGCGTCAAATTATGCGTTTGATTCAAACGGAGTGATCCTAACCCAACCGGTTGTCGGCGGCTCTGCCTTTACCGCCAACAACGCAAAATTCCTGCCCGCGCCACGCATCGGGGCCGCTTGGTCCCCGTTCGCTTCAAAGAAGACCGTCATCAGGGCGGGCTTCGGTTTGTATTACGCGCTGCTTGATAACCTGAGTTACCGCCTGGATCAGAATGGTCCCTTTAACTCTGTCTTTGCAGCCAGGAACATCGCATTCTCGGTTATCGCGCCGGACGCCGCCTATACGAACGCGAAGGTAATCCCCAGCGGCGTGCAGCCAGACCTGAAAACGCCGACAGTGGAATCCTGGAGCTTGAAGATTGAGCAGCAGCTTTCTTCAAACACTTCCGTAAGCGTTAGCTACAACGGTTCACATGGCTACCATGAATTGGTCTCTGCGGATGCAAACCTGCCGGTGGCGACGATTTGCCCCGCGTCACCCTGCCCCGCAGGCTATCCCGGCGGGGCATACTACTATCCGACGGGCGCGGCGCTTGCCAACAAAGCCGTTTGGAATACCACGCACTGGTTCTCTGAGGGCATCAGCTCGTATCATGGGCTGGCGGTAGATGTGAACCGCCGGTTCGGACATGGTTTGCAATTTCGCGGAGTGTACACGTTCTCGAAGGCGCTGGACGATGGTGACAACATGAATACCAGCGTGGCAACAAACTCTCCTGCGTTTGTTGCGAATCCGCTAAAGCCAAAGGCCGACTATGGCAGAGCATCGTTCGACATTCGCCATGCAGCGGTTATCAACGCTACGTATGACCTTCCGTTTGGGCATGGCCCGACATCGCAGAGGCGTCCCTGGGTGGAGCGACTGATCGGAAATTGGCAGCTGAGCGGAATCGAGACCGTCCAGTCTGGACTGCCGTTTACACCGCAGTTGTCTTACAATCCGTCCAATGACGGGGATACCCGCAACGCAGTCCGTCCGTCCTGGAATCCCAATTTCACAGGTCCCGTGATTTTGGGCGGGCCCAACCAGTATTTCAACCCTGGCGCGTTTATCCAGCCATTGCCCGGAACCTATGGCAATGTGGGCCGCAACATTCTGCAAGGTCCAAGACTGGTGGAAACGGATCTTTCTCTAACGAAAATATTTTCATTTTCAGAGCGGTTGAAGCTGCAATTCCGCTCCGAGTTCTTCAACGTATTCAATCGCACGAACTTCAATGTACCGAATCCAGTGGTGTTTGCGTCCGCGACCGGAGTACCGTCGCCTACAGCCGGAGTGATTACGGCCACTTCCACTACTTCCCGCCAGATTCAGTTCGGGTTGAAGTTGCTGTGGTGAGCTGAAGAGCTGATCGGGTCCCACTCTTTCCTGAGCCCGACAGACAGGGAGAACGGTCACCGGGCTTAACCAAGGTCTTTCCGACTGCATGGTTTCCTGGTCTAGTTCATCCAGAGTGTGGATGAATTTGTGGCTACGCGTTTCAGTTCTGCATACTTCCACGGCCCTCGATAAGTCACTGCCAACACATTCGGTTTTGAGTTGCACAGTTTGCGATACTCGCGCCGAGATGAATGAGCAATTTTCTTTGCTGTAGGGTTCGCGAGCTCTACAGGAGCGTGCGGCCGACTCCTCCGAACTTCACGCGATGCCGGAAACTGTGGAATTAGGAATAATCCCGGGTTCGCTAGCCCAACGGCAGATAAAATCAAGGATTGACATAAAATGAAAAAGTAAGTAAAAGAAATAAAGCGAAATAAATCGAAAGTTTCCGATTTTGCCCGGGAATCTTGGTTACACCATCAGGGGGTGTTGGATGGAAGAGGAGACTCGATTCTGCGGCTGGAGATACGCGGTACTTTCTCTAATCCTTATCGTAGGTAACTGCGCGACGTCCATACCTGCTGCGGCGCAGTCAACCTACACGGCGCAGTTGACAGGCGTTGTCACTGACGCTTCCGGTGGCGTAGTTCCCGGATCGAGAGTGACGCTCACAGACGAAGCCACCAATCTCGGCCAGACTCATACTACGGATGCTCACGGAATCTACGTCTTCACCGGCATACGACCGGCCACATACTCCATTCGCGTGGAAGCTCCAAGCATGGCGGCACAGGAGCGCAAAGGCCTTGTCTTGGCCGTAAGCCAACAGGCAACGCTGGATTTCACCGTCTCCCCCGGAACGGTGTCAGAGACCATGATGGTCACAGAACAAGCGCCTCTTCTGGATACCGGAAATGCCTCGCTCGGTACGGACGTAACGAATGAATACGTTCGAGACATTCCCTTGATCAACCGCAGCATGTTCGGATTGGTGTTCCTCGCAGGTGGTGTTACCGAGGCGGCCGGGTCCGGAACCCAGGATTCCTATCCTTCCGGAACGAATTTCGTTTCCAACGGGCAGCGCAATGCCACAGCCGAGGTCCGCCTGGACGGCGCTCTGACAAGTGCGCCCGAACAGGGCGAAGGTGCGACGACCAACGTTTACTATCAGCCTTCCGTGGAAATTGTTCAGGAATTCAAAGTGGAGAACAACAGCTTCTCCGCGGAATATGGGAACAACGGCGGGACCGTAATCAATATGGTTTTGAAAGAAGGTGGCAATCACTTTCACGGAAGCGGCTGGTGGTTTGGTCAGCGCTCCGCCATGGATGCGAACGATTTCTTTCTGAATCAGATTCCCAATTCCAAGCCGGACCACGCGCGTGATCAGTACGGATTCTCGCTCGGCGGACCTATCCGTAAGGAAAAGACATTTTTCTTTGTGGATTTTGAAAAACTGCGCCAGGACGATCCGATCAATCTATCGGGTACCGTTCCAACCGACGCGCAACGGATGGGAGATTTTTCACAAACCTTCAATAGCGACGGCAGTTTGCAACAGATTTACAATCCGAGAGTCTGTACGCTGCAGGCGAACGGCCCCTGCCAGCGCGATATTATCCTCGGCAACGACTTGACCACCCTTACGCCCGATCCCATCGGCTTGAAGGTCCTGCAGGCCTACCCGAAGCCCACGCCGGGGCTAGGCGATCCAGTAACCGGCCTAAACAATTACCGGGCGGCCACGCTTTTCAAGCAAGCGCAATATCAATTCGACATCAAGATTGATCATCACTTCAACGACAAACAGAGAATCTCCGGCCGCTACAGCTTTCTTCACAACGATTCCACCACGCCCTACCTTGCCGGGAGTGGCACCTTCAACGATGGGCTTACCTCGTTCACCAACGTGAACAATGTCGGCCTCGCGCACGATTGGGCCCTAAAGTCGACGCTGGTGTGGACGAATCGTTTCGCCCTCGACCGGGTCAATGCCCCGGTCAAACCTCTCTTGCCCTCTCTCACGACCGCTGGGTTCCCATCTATTCTTCAACAAGCGAACGGCCTCACACGTTTCCCCGGCATACAGGTGGACAATGGAAACGGTTCAAGTAACTGGTTAAACCTGAATACGCAATGCTGTGTGAACACTAATTTTGCGCATACCCTCTACAGCTATTCCTCCGCTCTCTCCTGGGTGAAGGGACGGCACACCTTGAAGACTGGGTTCGAGCAACGACAATTCTTCAATAATTTCTTCCAGCCGCAATACCCCACGGGCTTTTTCAATTTCACTCAGAGCACAACCAACCAGTTTGCGGGAGACACCCGAACCACGCAGGGAAATCCTTTCGCAAGCCTGTATCTCGGATATGGTGATTCGGGAAGCCAGATCAATATCACGCCCTCTGTGGCCGATAAGTCCTGGGAAACAGCATTCTACGTGCAAGACGACTGGAAGATCAGTTCACGCCTGACCGTAAATCTTGGACTTCGCTATGAATGGAGCACACCCTACACCGTGCGGCATGACCGTGTGCAGTTCAGCAATTTTACGGGTGACACGGGAATCGCCGTGGTCCTGCCACTCAGCAACGGGCAGCCCGTGGAACTCAAGGGCACCACCCTGTTCCCCGGCGCGGGCGCCGGCCGAAGCGTTCCGGTAGACCGCAACAACATTGCGCCACGCCTCGGCTTTGCGTACTCCCTGACTTCGACAACCGTTCTGCGTGGCGGCGCGGGCATCTACTACGGTCTGAACCCAGCCACAAATTTCCAGTTCCCCGGGACCGCATTCAGCAGCACTGTGCCCATACTCTTCACTCTGGATCAGGGCGTCACGCAGAATGCAACCCTCAGCAATCCTTTTCCCTCTGGGCTTCCTTCGCCGCAAGGCACAACCTACGGGAAACTGGCGGATTGGGGATACGACAACCCCAACAACCTGGGGACCGAGGAAGCGCGAAACGCCGAAATCTATCAATGGAACCTGGGTGTCCAGCACTTGTTCCCCGGGCAAATCACGATCGGCGTCGACTATTCCGCTAGCCGCGGCACCCATCTTCCGTATTCCAGTTTCTCCGGTACGCGGAATCGCAATTTCATTCCCTCGTCGTTGCTCGCCCGGATCGTCGCGGATCCCACGATTGTTGGCTGCGGCAGCGATCCTGGTCTTGGCAATATCAACGTAACGAATTGCCTCAGCACCCTGGTAGATAATCCTTTCTACGGTTTGTTCCAGGGTCCGACCGCAATCTTTCATGAGCCGGCTGCGCCGCAATACAACAATCACCAAATTCCTCTCCTTAATTTGCTGCGGCCTTATCCCCAGTTCGACGGTACCTTCCAGGGTCTTCCTAATTTTGGTGCCTCCGCCTCCTACAATTCGATGCAGGTGCGCTTTCAGAAACGCGCTTCTCACTACGTCAGTTTCGAAGGCAACTACACTTACTCGAAGGCTATCGATGATTCTTCCGCCGGCGCAAACTCCTTTATTGGCGGCCTGGGCTTCGGTGTTCCGCAACAACACGATCGCTTGAAGCAGGACAGGAGCGTCAGTGCGAACGACGCCACGCACCGCTTCGTGATGGCCACGATTCTTGAAGTACCGGTTGGCCGTGGCCGCTGGCTGGGCAAAGACATGAATCGCGTGCTGGATGCGTTGGTTGGTGGTTGGTCGGTCGCCACCATCGTAACCTTCCAGAGCGGACAACCTCTCGCACTAATTGTCGCAAGTGGAGCACTGGCCGATGGAGTACAGCGTCCGAACTTGCTATGTCCCACTCTCTCCTCCGGCTTGAGTTATCATGCCGCCGCAGCGAGCGGGGCTTCGATCTTCAATGCAAGTTGCTTTGGTGTACCGGACCAGCAGGTTCCCGGCAACGCCCCCAGATACTTCTCAGGTTTGCGTTCGAACGGCATTCATAATGCCGATCTCTCCTTCAGCAAGGAATTCTCGATCCACGAGAACATGAAGCTGCAGGTCCGCGGCGAGTTTTTTAACTTCACGAACACTCCGCGATTTGGCTACCCCGATCTCGGTGTTGGCAGCCAAACGTTTGGTCAAATCACAACGACCGCGGCAGGCAGTACTCCGCGTCGAACGCAAATCGGCGTGAGATTCCAGTTCTAAGTGAGGATCATTCGATGCGGGTCGTAGTAGCCGCGGCTTTATGTGTTTTCTACAGTCTGGGTGCAGTTCCAGCGACGGACGCGCCAGCTCAAAACTGGACGAACTTCGTTCGCATCGGCGCGTACGGATTGCGGAACGACAATGCCGAAGAGATCGCGCGCAGAGCCCGGAAAACTCATGTCTTCGGTATTGAAGTGGACAATGATATTCCGGGGCGTTACGAAAGCTTCCTCGATCCTACCGAAAAATTGAATGCGATACGGGGCATGGCCAAGGCTGCTCACGAAGATAAGAACCGGGCATTTGTCTACATTGCGGGAACCGAATGCATCACCGCAAATGCGGATAAATCTCCCCACTCCGTGGTAAAGGATCATCCGGACTGGCTGCAACGAAAGATCACGGGGGAGCCGGCTGTGTTCACATCCGGCGCTGCATTCTGGATCAGCCCCGGCGACGAAGACGTGTGGATCAGTCCGTACGCCAGGGAATGGCGCAAAAAGTACATGGAACGGGTGCGACAAATCGCCGGGACAGGTATCGACGGAATCTACGTCGACATTCCTTACTGGATGACTCATTTTGATGGCTGGGAAAATTCCTGGGCCAGCTTTGATGACGCTACCGTCGCGGCGTTCCACGAAAAAACTGGATTGGACGCGAGAAATGATCTCAAGCTCGGCGACTTGCAGGACGCTAATTTTCGCGCGTGGATCGATTTTCGCATCGATACCCTCACCGATTTCATGAAGGAGATTCGCGAGAATGCCCGCAGCGTAAATCCGGACATTATGGTTATCCCGGAAATTTACCCTGGGATCGAGCAGGAGGCCACACGCGTTGGTGCTGATGTTTATGAGATGTACGGTGTCGTCGATGCTATCGCGCATGAATACGAATTCGGCGAGGGTGACCACATGGCCGTTTCGCGCTCGCAATTCGACTGGTTCCTGTATCAGGCAGGTATGCTCACGTTTCGCGCCTTTGCGCAGGGCAAGGCGACCTGGATCCTGAATTACTCCTGGGACGGCGACAAAAATATCGACGCGCGCGAGGCCATGAGGAATTTGGCGATGTCACAAGTCGTGGCGGGAGCAAACTTCTGGGACGCGCCCGGGCATTCCATGGCCGGCTCCAACGATGAAGCGACCCGCACGGAAATATTTCGATGGATTGAAACAAACGAGAAGACCCTCTACTTGCCTCGACTCCCGATGCATCCCGTGGGCGTCTACTTTTCGCCAAAGAGTCGAGACTACGACCCCGGCGGTTTTCTTCCCTCCTATCGAGGGCTGTTAGTCTTACTCTTACAAACCCACCGTGAATTTCAGGTGGTGACGCCGAAAACGCTGGCTCAGTTTCGTGGAGAAGTACTGGTTTTGCCGAACGTCACCATCTTGAGCAATGCCGAGAAGCAGTCGCTCAAGCAGTTCACTTCCAAAGGGGGCCGCATCTTCGCCACAGGACACAATGTTTCCGGCTTGAAGCCTTCTTCTCAATTCGAATACAAGGAGCAGTGCCCGGCCAGACTTTATTTCGAAAAACTACAGCAGGACTTTTCCAGCGCCCTGCAGGAAATGCCAAGGGATTTTCTTCGCAGTCTGCAGGCGAACGGAGAAATCCAGCTCGAAGCTCCGCCCACGGTCGCCGCGAATTTCTCGCAAGTTCAGGGCACGCCTCATCTTTTTCTTGCCAATTTTACGGGACTGGTTCCCGGTAAAACGGCAGTTCCCAGCGCCGTTCCGGGTGTGAAAATCACGATTCCCCTGGCGATGGGAAAAGCTCTTGCCTATCTTCCGTTTCTTGGGGAAACCAGGACTCTTCGCGGAACAATACAGGACGGTAGGATGCAGTTTACCCTGCCTCCGTTCGATCGTGGCGCAATCGTCTGGGTGCTCGAGTGATCTCAAGGGAAAGCGCATGACCTCGTCCCTCGACGCCGGCAAACAAAGCGGCCTTGCGACGGTCGCAAATTCGCGCGGCATCATCGCCGCTCTGGCAATTGACCAGCGCAGCGCACTGCGAAGTTTGTTCGCGCGTGCCATGGGCATCGAAGCGGCGAGTGTCCCCGCCGAGGGTTTAGTTCAATTCAAAGAGTCGGTCAGTTCCGTCCTCACACCTCACGCAAGTTCGATCCTTCTCGATCCGGAATACGGCTTACCGGCCGCGGGCAAGCGCGCGCCGGGTACCGGGCTCCTGCTCGCGTACGAACAGACTGGCTACGACAACACTGTGCCTGGTCGCCTGCCGCGACTCCTCGACGGTTGGACCGTTCCGCGTCTTCTTGACGCCGGTGCAAATGCCGTGAAGGTCCTTCTGTACTACTCGAGCCGCTCCTCTCGGCAAATTAACGAAATCAAGGGTGCATTCGTGGAAAAAATTGGGGCGGAGTGCGCCCGTTCAGCAGCCGCCTTTTTTCTTGAACTCGTAAGCTACGCGGATGGAATGGACGAGAAGGGCATCGAATTTGCCCGGATCAAACCGGAAGTTGTTTCCGCTGGCATGACCGAATTCTCCAACTCGAAATACCGCGTCGACGTCCTCAAAGTCGGCTTTCCCGTAAATCTCTCCTTTGTCCATGGATCGCCGGCTTTTGCTGGAGAAACGCTCTACACACGGCAGGAGGCTATGAACCATTGTCTGCAGGCCGCCAGCGGCGCGCGTGTACCCTTCATCTATCTTTCGGAAGGGGTGAGCAACGCGGGATTTCAGTTCGGATTGGAACTTGCCTCAGAAGCCTCTGTGAAGTTCTCTGGCGTGCTTTGTGGAAGAGCCACCTGGAAAGATGGCGTTGAAGTATTTGTGAAACAGGGCGGTTCCGCCTTGCACGACTGGCTTGCCCACGAAGGCGTTCGCAACATCGAAAATGTGAACAAGTGCTTGGGCAACGCCACACCATGGTTTAAATTCAGCAACGCCGCAGCGGGGAGTTGAGGGCCGGCAATGTTTCTCTGTGTCAGTCTGAATCCGGCGATGGACAAGCGGCTGCGGCTGGAGCGCCTTTGCATCGGTCGGGTGAATCGTGCGACGGAAGTGCGGCCCGCGCCAGGCGGCAAAGCCGCTCACGTCGCCATGGTTTTGAAAACGCTCGGCGCGGATCCCACTTGGCTTGGATTTTCGGGCGGGGCCGCCGGCAGTGAACTCGTCCATGGTCTCCGTGCCCTCTCGATTCGAGTGGAAGTCATCCCTACGGCGGCTTGCACACGAGTGAATTTGGAGATTATTGATGAGGAAGGGCAAGTAACAGAAATTCTGGAGCCCGGCGAACAGATTGACCAAAAGGAGCTCCTGCTTCTGCAAAACACCGTCGCGAAGGTCTTGTCTGAATCGCGCGAGCCAGTAACCCTGATTCTCTCGGGTAGCCTTCCTGCTGGCGTTCCCCCGGATTTTTACAAGATACTCATTGAAATGGCCCACAAATCGGAATCACGCGTCTTTCTGGATACCAGCGGCGACCCATTCAAATGCGCGTTGACGGCAAAACCCGAATTTGTGAAGCCCAATCGTGAGGAAGCAGAATCCTGGAGTGGCCGGGAGATCGACGGCCCGCGTTCCGCGGAAATCATCCTCGCATCGATGTTGGACTCTGGGGCAGCCGCGGGCGCCCTCAGTTTGGGTGCAGACGGCCTGGTTTGGCTTTCCGCCGGGACAGCTGCCATCCTTGCCAAAGTTCCAGAAGTATCCGTACATTCCACGGTTGGTAGTGGAGACGCGACCTTGGCGGGCTTCGCCTTTGCCGCCCAGCAGGGAATGGCACCTGCCGAAGCCGTGCGCCTTGCGGCAGCCTGTGGTTCCGCTAATTGCCTAGCCGACGCGCCTGGACGCGCGAGCGCTTCAGACATCGCGCAGTTGCAAGAACGGATTCTTGTGGAAAGTTTGCAATAGCCTATGAATGGGATGGATCTCTACTCACATGCTCAGTGAAGAGCGTCGCCGGGAAATCTTGGAACTCTTGCGCAAAGACGGTCGCGTCCTGGTTCGCGATCTGTCCCATCGCTTTCGCACCTCACAAATCACTATCCGCAAGGATTTGGAGTCGCTCCACCACGATGGCCAGCTCGAACGAACGCATGGCGGTGCCTTGCCAAGGGAGACCGGGGCGCTGAAAGACAGTCCCTTGCAGGAAAAAGCGCGGAAGCATCGCCAGGAGAAAGTGCGCATTGCGGCCGCAGCCGCTCAGAAAATTCGTCCCGGGCAAGTCATCATTCTCGATTCTGGCACGACCACCACTGCGATTGCGCGCGCCTGCAGAAATATCAAAAATTTGACGATTATCACCAACGCCACAAATATTGCCGCGGAGCTGGCCGATGCTCCCGTGGAAGTCATTCTGACCGGGGGAGTCTTGCGCAAAAACTCATTTTCGTTGGTCGGGCCGCTCGCCGAGGAATCGCTGCGCAAATTGAGCGCCGATCTCCTCTTCCTGGGTGTCGATGGGTTCGACGTGCGCTACGGACTGACGACGCCCAACCTTCTCGAAGCCCGAGTCAATCGCGCCATGGCAGAATCAGCTCGCCGTACTGTGATCGTTTGCGACTCCAGCAAATTCGGGCGCCGCAGCCTTTCGCTGATCCTGCCAACGGCTTCCGTGCACGAAGCCATCACCGACAAAAATATTTCCAAACACGATTTGAAGGCGCTGCGGGACGCGGATATCGACGTAACAGTCGTGTAGCTTCCGAATTTTACGATTCAGAAAGAAGACTCATGCCGCTCAATGAAGCACAATACGGACAATCGGATACTTGGAACGAAATTCTTTCGCAAGGCGCTGTTTGGCAATCCGTATTGCAGGAACTGGCTCAAAATGCAGTTCTAGAGAAAGTCGCCGCCAACGGGTCGCGCAAGCCTTCGTGGTTATTCGTCGGATGCGGCACTAGTTTTTATCTCGCGGAAGCCGCAGCCAGCTCCTGGACGCTTCTCACTGGCGGGCCGGCTCGCGCTGTGCCCGCCTCTGAGGTGTTGCTGTATCCCAATCTCACGCATGTGGATGGAACCGACGTCCAAGCGATCGTAATCTCCCGCTCCGGCAGAACCTCCGAGGCTGTTCGTGCCGCTCAGATTCTGAAACGCGAACTGCATATGCCCACGGTCGGCATAACCTGTTCGCAAAAAAGTGAGCTGGAGGCGGCCTGCGATTACACACTGGTCTTGCGCTCGGCCGACGAGAACAGCACGGTGATGACACGTTCTTTCACCAGCATGCTGGTTAGCCTGCAGTACCTGGCTGCTCGGCACGCCGGTAACGCTGCCTTTGTTCGATCCTTACAAGATGTGGCCGAACAAATTGCGGTCCATATTCGTTCCTTGGCAAAGCAGATCGAGACATTTGTCGCAGGACGCTCCTTTGACGATTACGTCTTTCTCGGGCAGGGGCCTTTCCACGGCATCGCGCGCGAAGCCGCTCTTAAAGTTATGGAAATGTCCTGCTCGTACAGCCAGTTCTTTCACACCCTCGAATTCCGCCATGGACCTAAAGCGATTGTCAGCCCGCGCACCTGTCTCCTGTTTTTCCTCAGCCAGACTGGCCTCGAAGCCGAACTGGAAGTCCTGGAGGAAATGAAGGAGTTGGGCGGCGTCACGATAGTCGTTTGCAACAGATCCGACCAGAAAATCCGCGCCGCTTCTGATCTTGTTTTGGAACTGAATATGCCCGCGAACGAACTGGCATTGCTCGCGCCGTACATAGTGCCCGGACAGCTCTTAGGATTCTTTACCGGCATCGGCAAAGGGCTTAACCCCGATCAGCCGAAAAATCTGAGCCGTGTTGTAATTCTGGATTAGTTCAGGGAGAAAAGTGATTTCGTGGCTGCACTCGACGTCAGCGTTATCGGCGAACTGAACCTCGATCTTGTTCTCTACGGGTTACCGGAAGACCTGGTTCTGGAACGCGAACACCTGGCCCAGGATCTCAGCATCACCCTCGGAAGTTCTTCCGCTATCTTCGCGCACAATCTCGCTCTCCTCGGCGACACAGTAGGTTTCAGTTCCTGCATCGGCGACGATCCGTTCGGCGAGATATGCGTCGAACGGCTCTCGGAGAGCGGCGTGGATGTTTCTCACGTTCGACGCTTAAAGGGCAAGACCACCGGCCTCACCGTCATCCTTCCCCAGCGAAAAGACCGTTACATTCTCACTTATCCGGGCACGATGTACGCCATGACCGGACGCGAACTCGATCTGACCTATGTGTTCAGCGCGAAACATCTGCATGTTTCGTCCTATTTCCTGCAAAAGGGAATTCGACCGCACTTGATCGAAATTTTCCGCAAGGCAAAAGAAGCCAAAATAACAGTTTCCCTGGACACTAACGACGATCCTGAGGATCGCTGGAGCGCCGACATTCAACTCCTTCTCCGCTATCTCGACATACTCTTCCTGAATGAGAGAGAAGTGTGCAAACTTGCCCAAACCGACGATGTCGAAAAGGCTATGGAAGCTCTGTCAAAAAAAGTCTCTCTACTCGTTGTCAAACGAGGCTCACGCGGAGCGACCGCAAGGGCAGGAAAGGAAAAACTCACAGCCTTTCCGCCGGTGGTCGATGTAGTGGACCCCATCGGCGCGGGAGACACCTTTGACGCCGGATTCGTCCACCAATTTATTCGCGGGGTAAAAATCGAAGACTGCTTGAAATTCGCGAACATCGCAGGCGCGCTTTCTGTAACCCGCCCCGGAGGCACGGAAGCTTTTCGGGATAATGCTTATCGCAACGCCTTCCTGCGCAAGCACGACGCCGGCCTCGGTAGTTCCCAAACTCCAGCTCCAAGGACTAAGTCCTAGCTTCCATCAAGCGATTACGGCGCAGGCGACGCTTCGAGCAACAGGTTGCCGGTGATCTCGAGATTCAATTTCGCTGTTGGCCCAGTCACAGTTCCAAGCTCCTTGTGATGCACGTAATCCGTAACCCGGAAAGTTCGCGCCGGCAACCCCCGAAGCTCGACCTCGCCTTTCCAAGGCACAGCATTTGCTGCATCCTGTTTCGCTGCAATTCCTTTTTCAGGAACGTAGAACGCGTAATAGTAATGTCCGCCCTTCTCGATCGCGTATGCTTCCGGAAAATCAAATCCATATATGTACAAATCCAGGAAGTTTCCCTTGGATAGCATCTTTTGGTTGTAGAGCCCGATCCATTCCTTCCAATGAGCTTCTTTTGCGGGATTTAGATAAACACTGTTGAATTTTGGGCCATAATCGGGCCACGTAAATTTCGTTCCCAGCACCCCTCCGGTGCCCAGGGTAGAGGCGAAATCGTCGCCAATGTCCTGTTCCTTGCTCGTGAACACATTGGTCAGCCGTGTCAATTCCACATGATCGCCATAGATTGCTGCTTGGGGGCCGAGCAGCGCTTTATACATCTTGATTCTGCGGCGCACCTGCACCGACCCGACCGGATCGGCCGTCACCGCCTGGTCCATGTACCGAAACCAGGCTAGATTCGGCGGCGTCCCGCAAGGGCAGCTTTGTGTGACGCTATCCGGCTTCAGCGCGCGCGTCGTCTGAAAAATTATTTTGTAAACCTCACCCATCGCATTCACCGAATCATTCGGTGATTTGTGGCCATGTTTGGGGTTGTAGCAAAGCGGCGTCGACCAGATGTTGTCCAGCTTGTGTCCGTCAAATCCCCACTCGCGGATGAAACGCTCGGTCAGCTGTTTGTAATATGCCTGCACCTCGGGCACTGCCGGGCAGAGCGTCGCAAGGTTGCGCGCCATCCTGGCGGGCTTCCCATTTTTGTCGAGGATCAACCAATCCGGATGCTGCTTCACGACGTCAGAGACAGCAAACTTTCGCCCTCCGTAGCCGTATCGTCCATCCTCTACGCCCAACGGCAGCCACCAGATTTGTACCTTGATTCCTTGATCGTGAAACTTGCGAACCATGTCCGGGACCGCGTCGCCAGCAAACGCCGGTTGATGTGGTTCCCAGTCGCCATAATTGTCGAACCAGCCGTCATCGAGCGTTGCCCAGTGAATCCCCAGTTCCCGGAGTTTCGGAATCGTGTCCAGCATCTGCTTCGGTGTCACTGCAAACTCATAGCCCCAGCCGCACCAGCTCACTGCATAGTTCTCCTCATTGTTGCGCGGCCGTTCGAGGCCTTCCTTTTCCACCACTTTCGACCAAAGACTTAGTGGCTGGTAGAAGTCGCCCTTGTAGATGGCGAGAAAAGTCCGCGGAGTGGAAAACATCTCTCCCGGTTTCAGAATTGTATTCGCAGGGATCTGTACCCCGGCTTCGACCTGCCCCGGTAAATTCGTACGCACCGGAATCGACAACGTCAAAGGAAGCGTTTCGACGTGACCGATTGCCTCGCCGACCTCACGGCTCCAGAACGCGACCACAGGGATGCCGCCGCCAACGTAACCAAGGTCATCCTTCGTTGCGACTGCGGCGCCGAATGGATTCTCTTGTGAAAATTTCGCGGACACAGGGAAGATTTCATCTTTGCCCCACTTTAAGCTGGCTCCCTGAAACGTCCACAATGGAGTCGGCTCCGTCTTGGGTGTATCTGCAGCGGAGAATTGGTGGCGCTGCAGTGTCAGCCAATCCAGTGACACATTACTCTGCCCGGCATTGCGAACGCTCACCGAGAGCAACGCAAGATTGGGAAAATCGTCGTAAATCTCCATGCTGAGCGTTTCCGTCAGTTCGGTTGCCGGAATCTTCCCGGTCACCTCGATGCGCTTTCCCAGTGCACCCAACTTCCCCGTCGCGTCGCGCACTTGAGCTGTGGCCAGATCAAACGCGACCCCCGAATGCTCCTTCTTGGAGATGGAAATTACCTGCGAAATATCGAGCGGCTTTCCATCCAGCGATTCCCCACTGCCCAGCAATGAGGCCGTCAATGCCCCGGAGGGTGCAAGCCGAAACTCGGCAGTCGGCGTGCTTGCGGTTATCCCCGCGCTCGAAACGTTCACAACCACGGCGGACTTTGCCGCGGCACGTTGCGCCGGCGCCCCGGTTTCCTTTTTTTGGCAGCCCGCTAGCGAAACAGAAACCAGCAATCCCATTGCCAGGAGGACGGCCCGCAGCGGCTGCGAGCACGGGCCTCGCCGCGAATCTTTCTCCGAACCTTCGGCACTCCAGACGGTTCTCATATCAGTGCAGCCCTTTGTATTGCGCGAAAAGTTTATCGGCATTTTTGTGGTAAACCTTCTCCAATATTCCATCAGGCAATTCCATTCCGTAAATTTCCCATCTACCTTGGCCGGGATAGCCCCAGTACGGGAAATATTCGTCAGCTGTCTCTAGCCACCGAAAATAGTTCGCATACATCGCCTCTTCCGGTTCGGCATCCGTCCCGAACAGGATCCGGTCCTGGTAGTCGAAGAAAAACTTTCGCGCGCGCCTCGGTTGCCTGCCAAGTTCCGCCTCGCGCGCTCCAAACTCGACGTACATATTGGGATGTTTCTCCAGCCACCCGGAAACAACATCCAGGTTTTCCGGCCAATTGGCGACATGAAGCGCAATGAATGTGGTCTGTGGATGTTTCTCGAACACGTGATTTCGTTGCGCCAACAGCGTCTCCTTGGTGGGAAACTGCGGCCCGTAAAAGCTCCACGATGGATTGGAGATCAATTCTTCATAGCGCTCGTTCTTGTTGTCGACTGGCGTAAAAAAGGCTTCCGGGTCGGTCGAATGAATCGCCACCGGAATCCCCAGCCGCCCGCATTCCTCCCAAACAGGATCGAGCCGCGGATCATCTATCGGAATCAGCTTTCCCGACCGGTCGCGGACTGCAAGTCCAAGGTCCTTCAGGACTTTCAGTCCGCGCGCTCCCCGCCGCACGGCGTCATCGAGCTGGGCCACCATTTCCGAGCTGAAATTTGCATCATCTATTCTGCTCCAGTCGAATTGCGCAAACACAATGAACCGACCCGGATACGGCTTCACCATCTTGTCCAGCACGCTTTGCAGCTTCTCGCCCCACATGCCGGTGAGGATCACGATCTTTTCCACGTTCGCTTGATCCATCCGGCGCACTACTTCTTCGGGCGCAATTTTATCTCCGTGAATACCGCCGGGATCGTTCACATGATTGTGTACATCGATCACCGGAAACTTGGCGCGGGGAACCGTGTGGGTGACGGCGTGGAGCATTGGTTTCGGATCGAAGTCCTTGAGCAGCAAGGTCATGTTTTTGGAGGCATTGGGATCTTGGCTGTACTTGATCTCCTGCCTTGGGTCGCCGGTTCCCGATTGACCGGGATCCTGGGCCCGAACGAGGACCGGGCAAGCGGCCGCAATCAAGGCGATGGTTGCAAACAGGAAGAATATTTTCTGGAATCTCTGCGCGAGTCTTCGCATTGCGATCTTGCCCCCCCCGGGCCGAATAACTCAAGCGGAATACCCGAGACTTCTGACTAGTCGAGAGTTTACCCACATTCGAAAGAAAAAGAAATGAATAGTAATGATAAGAAACCTAGCTAAAAAAACAAGAAACGTCAACCACAGGAATTTATCGCTAGTCGCTGGTTGCTCACAACAGAACTACGAGCAAGTGGACACACCCCAATTGCCGGGCTAGCCTTGAAAAAGAGGAAGTGCCCACAATTCAATGCGACCATTGCTTCAAGTGGAAGAGCTTCACGTGCACTTTCTCGAGCCCAAAGGCAACAAGATTTACGCCTTGAATGGCCTGGTTTCGAACTGGCGCACGGAGAAGTGCTCGGCATCCTGGGCGAATCTGGAAGCGGGAAATCGACCTTGGCGAAGGCGTTGCTGCGCCTATTGCCCAAAAGCGCCGAACTCTCAAAGGGCGCCATCCAGTTTGCAGGACGAAATCTGCTCGCCCTCACGGAAAGCGAAATGCGCTGGATTCGTGGTGCGCAGCTCTCCTTTGTTTCTCAGGATCCTGGTCATGCGCTAAGCCCGGTGATGCGATGCGGCGATCAAATTGCCGAAGTCATTCATGCGCATAGAGATTGGGCCTGGAATCGTTGCCGAGCCGAAGCAGCCTTTCTCCTTGAGCGTGTTCATCTCAGCAGCAATACCAGGCAGATGTACGACGCCTATCCACATCAACTGAGCGGCGGACAACAGCAGCGTGTGGTCATCGCACAAGCCCTGGCATGCGATCCGGCATTGATCGCCGACGAGCCGACTGCCTCACTCGATTCCACAACGGCTGGTGAGATCCTAGAGCTCCTCCGGGGCTTTTTGAGCTCCGAAACTGATCCGTGCTAGCGTTTTGTCGACTTCTGCCAAAGACAAAGTGCTGTTATCGGAAGCAATATCCAGGTCCCGTTGGATACTTGCTAGAAAAGCTAGAATCCTCTCGCGCTGGTCGCTAACGCCCTCAGCATGTCACATCTCTTCCAATATTTAACGCAGGTCCTACCGTAGCAAGAACATACTAGATCGCCTTTTGGCGAGTGGTTCGGCTTTTCAATAACTCTGACCATTTTTTAACAATCCTCTGGCGAGAATTCATTGGCCTTTGAAGCGTTCTGACCCTAGAATGCCGAGCCAGGTACGAGGAATTTCCTATTGGCCGGTCAGGGCAAACCGGGATCGCAGACCTGGCTAGTACATCCCTCATAGGGCGCCCCGTGCCTCGGCAAACAGGCGAAGCGCTAATACAGGAGTTTTATGCAAAGAATACTTCGCGCATTTGTGTGCTCCATTGCCTTGCTCTACGCGTTCCCCGGTCTGTTGATTGCACAGACCTCCCATCCGTCGATAAGTTTGAGCAGCCCGTCAACCACAGCCTGGGAGACCGAACAGTCTTCAATCGACTTGCAAGGGACTGCTACGGCGCAAAGCGGATTGAGTAATGTGCTTTGGGTCAACCAGCTAGGTAAGCGCGGCGTTGGCACCTTGACGGCGACGGGAGACCGAACGGCGAACTGGGAAGCGCGGGGAATTGCTCTGCGCCCCGGCACAAATCTGATCACCGTGACGGTAGTGGACGCTGGCAACCGTAGCGCTTCTCTGTATTTGGCGGTCAACCGAAAGGTTGTGGCGGGGATGCTATCGCAGCAGCCTTTAGAGGCGCGCAGCGGGACGTGGAAGAATCGGCCGATTGTGTATCAGCTGTGGAATGATATGGCTGTCATCGAAGGCGACATCATTTTGGGTCCGGCAGGACTGGTGGGAAGCGGCAGTACGGTGCCGCTCCCGGCGAGCGAGCGAGCCATCAAACCCCAGAGTTTCGCGATTAGTTATAACTCTCAATTCTGGCTCTCGGTCAACGGCATATTTCAGGTGCCCTATATCATAACGGGTAGCAGCTCAAACCTGACGACGGCGCTCAATAACTTCAATCAGGAGTTCTCGGGATTAATCCAATTCGTCAGCCGGTCAAATCAGGCGAACTATGTAAACATTACGGTACAGGCAGGAGGGGGCGGAGAAGGCTTTTCAAATGTTGGCATGATTGGTGGTGAGCAAACACTCCACTGCGGCGACGCTTGCACCGTGGCCACATGGATCCATGAAATGGGTCATACGATCGGTCTGCTCCACGAGCATCAGCGGCCAGACCGTGCCAATTACATCACCCTCAATTTGGCCAATGCCGATCTTCCCAACGTTCCGGGTAACTTCACTCTGTTTACCTACGATTATCAGACGATTGGTCTGTTCGACTACGCGTCGGTGATGGAGTACGCAGCTTTCGACTTCTCAAAGGCTGGACTGCCCGTAATCGAGTCAATCCCTCCCGGCATTCCGCTCAGTAATAACGTCGGCTATTCAGCAGGGGATATCGACCAAATAAAACGGCTCTATAGAGCAACACCATCGGAGATCACGGTAACTACAAATCCGCCGGGGCTTCGGATCGTAGTGGACAGCATCACCTACACGACACCGCAGACATTCAGTTGGACACTAAGTTCTATGCACACAATTGACGTGCCTGCCGATCCGCAGACCACATCTCCCAATGACGGCTCCACATACGCCTTCGGGGTTTGGAATGATCTGGGAGCGAGATCGCACATGATCACAGTGCAACCGGGGGTAGGCTCTCTCACGGCACCGGCAAACAAGCCGGCGGTTACGGCATACGAAGCCAACTTCATTCGCCTCCAACCATTCGCTTTCCTGTCTCCTCCGGTTTTCCCGAGCGGCGCGGGCACGGTAAGCGTAAGTCCTGGTCCGAAGTCGGAATACGGCGGAAATTTTTTTACGGACCGGACACTGGTTACGCTGACGCTGGCTACGACACAAAGGTCAGGATATAACTTTTACGATTGGTTTCATCTTCCTTACCCGCCTAGCGACAATCCTCATGCCTTTTACATTCAAGCGCCAACGACCCAGGCGCAGGCTGTATTTGTCTCGACGCCGGTGACAATCGTCGGCGAGTCCATCACCGGGCCCAATACTTGGAATTCAGGCTTGGCAGGTTCTGTGGATGGTGGCTTTGCCTTCCTGCCTACAGGCTTTTCGCCCACCTACAACGGCGCAGCATGGAATGCTGGAACTAGTCACACCGTTGCCGTGAATCAAACGCAGTCTCCGGTAACTACCAACGTTTTCTACAACTGGAATAACTGGAGCGACGGTGGTGCGATCAGCCACAGCATCACGCAACCCAGCTCTGGATCCCAGACGGTCTCCGCTTCGTTCACTCCGTTCTACGCTTTCTACACAGTTCCTGCACCGCTGGGCGGACCGAACAGTAGCTGTTACGGTGGAGCGGCAACCTCTCCGATAGGTACCCCTTACCCGGCAAACACGGTCTTTAATTTTTATGAAGACGGCACAAACGTCACGGCGACTGCGACGGCAAATTCAAATTATCCGGGGATGGTTTTTTCGGGATGGACCGGCAGCTTGAGCGGAAACGCAAATCCCCAAATGACGACAATTCACGACCAATTCGTTCCAACAGCGAACTTCAATACCATATCTACGCCAATCACAATCACCAGCCTCAGCCCAGCTGCGGCTCCAGCGAATTCCGGTGCGTTAGATGTGACCATGAATGGGACCGGCTTCACCTCCAACACAACCTATGTTTATTGGAACAATAGTTTCCGCTCGAGCAGCTATGTCAGCTCGACGCAATTGACTCTGCATTTAAACGCAGGCGACTTGGTGAACCCGGGTGGTCAGGATGTGTTTGTAGGCAACTATGTCACCAATGCTTCGCACAGCACCTGTGGAGTAGGTGCCGAATCGAGTTTCATGGTGACGACGGCACAGCCTCAACCTCCCTCAGTGGTATCGGTGACGCCGAGTTCAGGGTCGGGGATGACTCAGACGTTCACGATGGTTTACTCAGATCCGAACGGGTTGTCCGATCTCAATATGACGCAAGTTCTGTTTAACACGTCGGTGACGGCGAGCGCTGCCTGCTTTGTGAGGTACAGTCCCGGACCTAATCAGCTGTTCCTCTACAATGATGCTGGGACGGGATTGTCCGCAGCTGTTACTCCGGGCTCCTCGGCGCAGGTGTCGAATAGCCAATGTACACTGAGCGGAACTGGTTCTTCCTTCAGCAAATCTGGTAACAATCTCACGTTGAGTATAGCGCTGACTTTCTCCGGAACATTCACCGGGCAGAAGAACGCGTACCTGTACGCGGCGGGCAACAACGGTCTGAACAGCGGCTGGGTGCTGAAGGGTACCTGGACCCCTGCGGCACCTCGTCCGTCCACGACCGCGCTAACATCAAGCAAGAATCCTTCTACCTTCGGCGATAACGTTACGTTCACGGCTACGGTAACAGCCGCATCGGGGACGCCAACCGGAACAGTAACCTTTAAAGACGGCGCGACGACGCTAGCCACGGTCGCACTCAGCGCTGCGAAGGCGGCGTTCACCACTTCGACGCTCTTGGGAGGAACGCATTCCATCACTGCGG
>Ga0209526_10000308_pt1 | contig 30633 bp, 27 predicted proteins | sample JacPinW_OM2H0_M1_FD_188566 | JGI IMG/M metagenome (GOLD analysis project Ga0209526, IMG submission 188566) | Forest soil microbial communities from Algoma, Ontario, Canada - Jack Pine, Ontario site 1_JW_OM2H0_M1 (SPAdes) (version 2) | ecosystem: Environmental > Terrestrial > Soil > Boreal... | reverse complement strand
ATTCCGCTCGCAGAACAGATAGCCGCGTCTATGCCGATTTCGCCGAAGGCTCCGCCGATCCTATCCCGCTACGGCGAAGGTGTTCGAGGACATGCAAGCAGAAAAATCGCGGCATCGCCAAGTCCTGATCGAGATCGACCATCCGCGATTCGGCGAGCACATTCATTTGATCCGCCAGGACGTCAAGGCCCTCACCGAACGCCGCCTGGTGTGACTCGTCGGCCCGCTGGTCCGAGGGCAGGGCCAGGGAACTTGAACCACGGAGATTTCCTGAGCGAGCGCTCAAGCGGTTGTCGGACGCATCCGCCCGAAAGCTGCTCGGCGAACGAGCTTGCGGTTTTGCCGAGTCCCTCGAACAGAAACAGGTCGCGGCGAACCCGCCGATAAAATTCCCCTTCTCCCGGTGCTTGTCTTGATCGTCGGACCGTGGTCGGGGGCTCGCAAGCGGGGACCTGCGTTTTCCAGGAGTTACCCAGGAGTTACCGATGGACTTTGGCGATCACTTTGCGTATAAGGTACAGTAACTGCCCGAACGGCAGTTTTTTGCACGGAGAGAAAATGGCTAAGAAAGCAACCAAGAACTCGAAGAAGTCGGGCAAGCCCGGAGCCGGCAAATCTGGGAAGTAACAGCAACCTGCAGGGGGCTGCCGCTCACAAGCGGCCGCCCCTTTTTTTTTGTTCAACCTCCACGGCGGAGGCGGGAGTCGCGGCGGGGTTGGGGGCGCCGACACCGGCTTCGACTGTGGGACGCGGGGCGCGGCGCAAAGCGTCGATGAACACTCGCACGATCTCCGGATCAAATTGATTTGCAGCGCAGCGTTCGAGCTCCGCAAACGCGTCTTCGGGCGAACGCGCTTTTTTGTACGTGCGCGGGGAGGTGATCGTATCGTAGGCATCCGCAATGGCAATCAGACGTGCGCCGTGCGGAATCTGTTGGCCTGCGAGACGGTCAGGATAGCCGGTACCGTCGTAGAACTCATGATGGTGGCGAACCATGACCCGAATGCGGCTCATCGGTTGAAGCGGTTCAAGGATTTTGGCGCCGAGTTCGACATGCGTCTTCATCGTTTCCCACTCAAACGGGTCGAGCGGCCCAGACTTGTTCAAAATCGGTTCAGGAATCCCGACCTTTCCGATGTCGTGCAGCAGCCCGGCCAGGCGGATGTCCTCGATTTCGGCCGGATTCATCCCGAGCGCCTGCGCGATCATCACGGCATAGGCAGACACCTTCTGGGAATGTCCCTGCATGTAGTGGTCCTTCGCATCGATCGCGTCCGCAAGGGACGTAACCGTTTCGATCACCGCAGGGGGGAGTAGTTCGCCCGATCCATTGTCGGCCTGTTCGCTGAGCGAGCGCGTGAAGTGCTGGAGGCGGCTATTAATCTCCTCGAAGGCCTCGGGACCGCTCGAAAACGCACGCTTGAGCGCGACGCCGAGGTGGGCTTCGAGCACATCTTTCTTCCACCTCTTGCGATCGTTCGGATCGCCCTGCTCTGCGGATGAAACGCTATTTCCGCCCTGTTGCTTCGAGAGGTACATCGAAGAGTCGGCCGCCTGGATTAATTCCTGCGGGGTCGAGCCGTGGACGGGAAAGCCCGCAATGCCAAAGCTGGCAGTGATGTTCTTGTCGCGGATGGTCGGATCAGAGCCGATCCAGCCGCGAAGCTTGCTCGCAAGCTGCCGAGCCTGCTCGACCGATGTTTCCGGCATGAGAATGACGAATTCATCTCCTCCGTACCGCGCCACAACGTCGGAACGGCGGCAATTTTGGTCCAGGATGTGGCCCACGCGCTGGAGAATAATGTCGCCTTCGAGATGGCCATAGTAGTCGTTCACGAACTTGAACCGGTCAAGGTCCATCAGCACAAGAGTAAAAGTACGGTTTGCGCGAGTCGAGCGCTTCCATTCACCCGACAGCGCCTCCATCAGGAAACGGTGGGTCTTCACCCCTGTGAGGCCGTCTGTGATCGCCTGCTCCTGCGCCTTCTGGAAGGTGAGGGCGTTGTGCAACGCGCCGGCAAATAAGTCCGCGAGCGTCCGAAGCAGTCGGATCTCCTGCTCAGGAAAGTCACGGGGCTCGCAGGATTCGACATAGAGCACTCCCAGCAGCTGCTCTGCGTACGCCACGGGCAACGCAATCGAGGAGACCGAGCCAGGTAGAACAGTTCTTGGTGTCGAGTTGCTCATCTCGCGAACCATTGCCATCTCTCCGCTGCGGGCTACTTGCCCAACCAGCCCCTCCTCGAGCAGGATCCGGCGTCCGACGGCATCCCGTCGCTTACCGGCTTCGGCCTGGACGACGAGTTCCTTGGTGGAATAGTCGAGAATCGCGAAGCCGATATGGTCGCAGTCCAGGCTCTTTGCGATTTCGGCCACAATCTTTGCGAGCATTTCTTCGGGATTGAGCGTGGTGATGGCATGGCTGGAGACATTGTTGATCAGCGTCAATTGACGCGACTTGTTCTGCTCCTCGGTGAACAGCCTCGCATTGTCTATGGCGATGCCGGCTTCGCTTGCGAGCACGCGCAGGAGTTCGACATGGCCCTCGTCGAACGCCCACTCCTTCGGGCTGTGCACCACGAGCGCGCCGATCGAACAATCATGGAGAATGACAGGCACGGCGCAGATCGAGCCCACATCCCGGAGTGGCTCGAGGCCGAGCCGCAGCGTTTCTTGCTGGCAATGATCGCGAATGAGAAGCGGCTGCCGGGTGCGTACGACGTGCTCGACGATGTGGTTACCCGCCGGCCGCGCTCTCTTTGCCAGACGCTCACCCTCGGTCACTTCGATCTCGAACCGCACTTCCTGGCTGTCTTGGTCGTAAAAAGCGATAAAGAAGTTGCCCACGTCGAGAACACGGCGCATTTCCGAAGAAATCCGTTCTAGTAATGTATCCAGCTCGAGCGTCGAGCTGAGGGCGCGCCCAATTTCATTCAAGATGTAGAGCTCTTCGCTGCGACGCGAGGTCTGCTGGATCAGGTAGCTATTCTCGATCGACATGCCGATCTGGTGCCCGAGTCCGAGAAGCAGCCGCAATTCCGCGGGAGAGAAATTGCGATTCACCGGCGTTCCAAGCAGCAAAACCCCAAAGACTCGCTGTTTCGCCTGCAGGCTGATGCCGATCACCGTTTGCAGCCCCTGCCGAAGCAGCAGCCGACGCAGCTCACCGAAGGAAGCCTCTTTTTCGAGCGTTTCCCAATTCGCGTCGCGAGATAGGTCGCGCAACACGACGAGCCCACCTAGCCGAGCGACGAGGCTAACGACATATTCGCCGAGATTGCCTTGCTGAATCGCCGCGCAGAAGGTCTCGCCCATCCCGGTTTCCACCACCGACCCTGGGACATCCGCCTCGCCATCGCGCATGCAGAGCGCGCCGGCCTCGATGCGAGCCACGCTCAGGACCCGGTCAAGCGCCTGCGCTAGCATCTTCTGGATCTCCCTTCCCGGGAAGCTCGATGTCGCGAGGTTGAGATTTGAGAGCGCGAGCATGTTTCGCTCAACGCGCCGTCGTTCTTCTTCGTAGACAGCCATCACCATCAGTATCCCGGCGAACAGAAACGGCAAGAAGGCCAGGGGCAGCAGGCGGCTACCAGCCAGCCAATTCAGGCGCAAACGGGAGGCGATCAGGACAGTCAGAAACCCCCACCCGGTGAAGGTGACGGCGAGCAGCGCCTCCGCAGGCGACTCCTGCCTATGCCCCTCCTGCCAGAATGCCCATGCGACGAAGAAAAATAACACTCCGGCTACCGTCCCTATCGGTTCCGCCCAATATCCGTATGCCTGAGCAAAACTCCACACCCCCGTTGCCGCAGCCGCCGCAATGACCCGCCAGATCTCCGGCGTCTGCTGCGCATACAGGCGTGCGGCGCAATAAAAGACCAGCGCGGCAATGGGTACTAACCAGCGGTTCACCCCGATCTGCCACGCAGCGGCGCCTGCCGGTCCGAGCAGAGTGTTCAGTAAGAAGTGAACCGACATCACCAGCCACCCAACCGACCACACCAGGAGGTATTTCTGGCCTCCCCGCCGGTAGAAAAACACGAAGAATGCCCCGAGCAGGAACGAGCTTGTCAGCAGGACAATCGAGCTCCAATTGGTAATGCTCACCAGGTCAACGCTCCACGTCCGCGGCCGTACGGACTTCCGCAAAGAATAGCAGAAAATGCCCAGGCTCCCGCCGGCTCGTCTCGATAGGTTTCATTGGGATCAACCGCTGCAGTTGCCAGGCGCCGCGTGGAATAGTCCGGGGCTATCTGCGCGGATCGGAACGCTAGACGAATGCATTCTGGTGCGCTCCGACCGAAGGTCGCTTTGTTACGGCCCTCTGAACCGCCCTTGCTCGCGGGGCCTCAGCTTCGCTCACCCCATCGGTATCTAGAATAGCAAATCGCCCGGAGCCGATTGCACCGACCCCTGCGCGTAACCAAGATTCTCGACTATACCGTCGACTTCTAGCCATCCACGGAACCAATAGGTCGCACCTACGCAGATGCAGTGGTGGCCGAGAAAGCAAGAAAACGAAGGAAAAGGCTCTCGACACGGTTGGGCATTGTCAAAGACTACCGGCTATTCGTGCAGTTGGGGTGTGTTGGGGTGGCCTGGGGGGTGTGGGGGGTGCTCCGCGGCTCGATTTTATCCACTGGTTCCGCTAAGATGGGGCGTTTTGGGCAACTGGAGAACGAATAGAATGACTCGGGAACAACATCCTCGACTCCGTTTCGCCCCGTCTCCGACCGGATATCTCCACGTCGGCGGCGCCCGGACCGCTCTTTTCAACTGGCTCTACGCGCGGCATGAAGGCGGCACGCTTCTGCTCAGAATCGAGGACACCGATGTCGAGCGTAACCGCCCCGAACTGGTCGAGGGAATTCTCGACGGATTGAAGTGGCTCGGGGTCGACTGGGATGAAGGACCCTTCTTTCAGTCACAGCGCCTGGAAATGTATCGCTCGGCCGCCGAGCGCTTACTCGAGGGCGGAGCGGGCTTCGCTTGTTACTGCAAACCGACGGCCTACGCGGGTGCTGATAGCGTTGAGGAGCAAGAAGGTGGGGAGGGGGGCGTACAGATCCAGAAAAGTGTCGCTTGCTCCTGCCGGGATCTCACTCTCGCGCAACGCACCGCCAACGAAAACGAGGGCATCCCGCGCGCGATCCGATTCCGTGTCCCGCGAACCGGCACGACGCGGTTCGAAGATGCAGTTTTTGGCCCGCGCGAAGTGCAAAACGCGGAGATCGAGGATTTCGTATTGCTGCGCTCGAATGGACTACCAACCTACCAGCTCAGCGTGGTCGTCGACGATATCGACATGCGCATTACGCACATCATTCGCGGCGCCGACCATCTCTCGAACACGCCAAAGCAGGCGCTCATCTATGAAGCTTTGGGCGCCACTCGACCGACCTTCGCGCACGTTCCACTGATCCTGGGTCCCGACCGCACCCGGCTTTCGAAGCGGCACGGTGCCACGAGCGTAGGATCCTACGCGGAGGAAGGCTTTCTGCCCGAAGCGTTCCGTAATTTTCTCGCACTGCTCGGGTGGTCCCCGGGAGATGATTCCGAGTACATCCGGACCAGCGAACTCATCGAGCGATTCGCGCTCTCGGGCGTGAGCCGCACGAACGCCGTTTTTGACCGCGACAAGCTCGAATGGTTCAACAGCCAATATCTGCAGAAGCTTCCGCTCGAGGAACTCCTACCGTATGTCGAAGCCGAACTCAAACGCGCCGGGCTGTGGCAGGAACTTTGGGTCGGCGCCGACCGGCCATGGCTCGCGCGCGCAGTCGATTTGATTCGTTCGCGGACACGCTCCTTGAGGGACTTCACGACCTGGGCTCGCGCGTTTTTTACCGACGACTTCGACTACGATGTCGAAGCACGCGAAAAATTCTGGAAAGACGCACGCCTGCCCGCACTGCTCGGCAGGTTGGCCGACGCACTGGTGGCGCTGACCGACTGGAACCACGACGCGTGCGACGCCGCTCTGCGCAACCTCGCAACCACAGAAGGCGTAAAAGCTGGCCTGCTCATCAATGCAACTCGCGTCGCCATCGTGGGCAGAGCCGTCGCCCCGCCGCTGTTTGAGACCATGGTCGTACTAGGCCAGGACCGAGTCGTCACCCGGATTCGTCGCGCTCTGCCATTCGTTTCCAGGCAATAGCCCTCCGGACACGCTCGCCGAGCGCAAAGATGTGGCAACGACTCAGTCGCGATGTCTTTCCCGGGGGGCGGCCCGACGACATCAGACTCGCCCTCCCCATCCCGGCTGGCTTTGTGCGGATGAGTTACCGCGAAGAGGTCGCCTGGAAAATCTCAGGATGAACAACGCGCGGTTTTGTACCCGTCGCGGCAACCTGCAACAAAACGGTCACAGGAACTCTCACAGGAGGCAAGCAAGCTGCATCGTTGCACGCCTGATAGCGCAGGGTCACCGGGATCGTCGTGGGGCCGAGCGGCGCATCGTCACGCGCGGAAAGTCGTAGCCGCAGCGCCACGCTCCCGGTGTAAACGTCGAGTGGCTTGGTGGGTGAAAAGGAGAATTTCTGAAGACGCCCGCTCGGATAAATTGCTTCCCCGAGTTGCATGCCGGCGGGAAGCTGCGGGGTGATCGTGGTCGGGATCAAGTACGTGTCCGTAGGCTTATGTGAGTTCATGTGGAAGCCACGCGCGATGTCGACGACCACTGCGACTTGAAATTCGCTTCCGCGCGGCACGGGGTCAAGCGAAACGTATGCGTGTGGTTTCACGACCGCCGATGCACCCGGCATGGCAGAAGTATCCTGGGGCGACGCAATCGCCATTCGGCCCACCACCACTAAGGTACCGGCCGAAGCCAACAACAGCGCGCACAGGAGGGACGCGGGTCGGGATCGCATCGCGAGCATCAGAGCAGGCCCTGAATCTCCTTTTCGACCGCGTCGTGGTTCACTAGCCCGATGAACCGCTTATGGAGCTTACCGTCGCGAGTAATCAGGACGCTCGTCGGCAAGCCAATCAACCCGCCGAATTTCGAAGCGATATCGTCATTGCCGAGCACGATCGGATAGTCGATGGTCATCGAATGACCCCCGACACCGAATTGCGTTTTCTGCACGTACGGGTCGACCACACTCTTGCCTTCGTCATCCATCGCCACGCCGAGCATGGTGAAGCCCTTGTCTGCGTACTTTTGCTGAAATTCGATCCACCAAGGAATTTCGGTCCGACAGGGTTCACACCAGGTGGCCCAGAAATCCACGAGCACAACCTTTCCCTTTAGGCTCGCGAGCGGGACGTTTTTCCCCTGCAGGTCTTTGAACGTAACGTCGGGCTCATTCGCCAATCCACCTTTGGCGGCCGGCTGTCCTGTCTTAGACCTGCTGCAACCCGAGAAATTCATCGCCGCCGCCCACAGCAAGACCAAGAACAACAGACCAGTCAAAACGTTCCTCATTTCGCAAGTCTCCCATCACCACGAAAACCTGTTCAGAAATGCCAGTTTGCCCGAAAGCCAAGTCAGCCGATTAACGAACACGAGTCCGCCGACCGCCAGCAGTAACACGCCGCTAAACACCTCGACGGTGTGCAGATGCTGGCGGAAGCGATGATAAAAGCGCAAGAACGCGCTGATGCCGAGCGCCGTCGCAAGAAAGGGAATCGCCAGACCGGCCGAATAGCAAGCCAGCAGAATAACTCCCTGGCCGATCGTCTCGCGTGTTGCAGCGATCGCCAGGACGCCAGCCAGAATCGGCCCGATACATGGCGTCCAGCCAAAGGCGAACGCAAATCCCATCAAAAATCCGCCGAAGACGCCGGGCTGTCCGCCTAAGCTGCGAAAATGGACATCGCGATTGAGCCAGCGCGTTAATCCCGGACCCAGACCAAAAATGAGCGCGATGGAATAAAAATGTACCGCTCTGAACGTTGTCCCTGCCGCGCCCGGCCCAAAGCTGAGCGCAATTCCCGCTCCCACCAGCACGATCGCGACAACGAGTCCGATGCGGACCGAGATTTTTGCGAGCCAGCCCACTAGGTGGAGCCCAAAGAGCAGGATCAACGCTCCGGCGAGCGGCGCTAGCAGGTTACGATTGCGCACCAGAAACGAACCCACAGCGCTCGCCGAAGCTCCAAACGCAATAAACACAATCGAGAAGCCGAGCACGAACGCAAGCGCTGAGCGGAGCAGACCTCCGCGCGGCGTTTGTCCCTCTTTGAGCTGCTCGACCCCGATGCCCGAGAGCATAGAGATGTATCCCGGGACGAGGGGCAACACGCACGGCGAAAGAAACGAAACCAACCCCGCGACAAATGCCGTGAATACGGAAACATCCATCAGACTTCGCATACCCTCTCGGGGCCGTTCGGATCGCCCGGATGTCGCTGTCGGTTCTGCCTAACTACTGATTCTCCCATATCCATTGGACGCGCGGCTGTAGTTTTTGGCGCTTCCGCTCGGCAAGATGCGCCTGGCATCGTAGGCGCGTTCAGCCACCCAAGTGAGAAACGCATGGAGAAGGGATGGAACGATCCAGAGAAATGCGCCAGCTCGTCTTCGGAGTGCGAGGCCAGGCGCCGAACTACTCGGAAACAGATCGGCTGCGACCATCGGCTCTGATCCGATCTGCTGCTCCCGCCCAGCCGTTTGAAGAACATCAAAAAATCTTCTCCTGGCGGCGGAGATTCCCGACCGAACCAAGATTGGCGATGCGAAACACCACCAAGTATTGGTTTTCGTTGCGGATGTTCCCGAACGAGAATTTGCGGTACTCAAAGCCGATTCCGCAGCACGAGCCGTTGTAGCTTACCTCCGCGATCTGATTCTGGAACGAATGCCGGGTAAAATCGAAGCTGGCGCCGAACATATTGTTCCACCCGCGGCGGGTGAGGTCCCCGTAGCCAATCAGCGCGCGGATCTGATTGGAGCGCTCCTCGAAATCCGCCGGCGGCGGCGAAGGATTCAGCGGGAGATTCACGGTGGAGAAGTGGGCAAGCGTAAGAAACGACTCCCGGTATGGCTTGAGCTTCAGCAGCGTTCCGAAGGCGGTCCTCTGCGCGCGCTCCGGGTCATAATTCACGATGAACTGCGTGTCGAAGTGTTTGCCGGGATCGATCGTCAACTCGCTCACGATCGGCGAGAAATGACGCGCCGCGTCCGCGAAGGCAAACGGTGTGAGCGAATCGAGCGTCTGAAAAACGTTCCGCTGACCGGGAACGAGCGCCCGGCCGAATGTAGGATCGATAAAATATTTCTGCAACACGCGCCAAGTCACGAGTTCTTCTGCGTCCTCGGAGCCGGTGCGACGAAACAGGCGCTGCGTGACACCATACTCGATCTCGTTTGTGTCCGTTAGTGTCTCGTCTTCATCGTAGAGGACGAACCGACCGAAATCGTTCACCCCGCTGACGTAGCTGTAGACAATGTCCGGCTCGATCACATGTTTCCAGTTTGTATCTCCGCCGCCCCAGACTCGCTCAACCGTGGGCGGGCGAACATCGACGGAAAGTTCCTCGGTGTGTCGGAAGAATCCCCGGCTCGCGTAAGCGCCATTCTGCAATTGCCCACCGTAATAGGTCGAACGAAACGTAAAACTCGGCGTCACGCCGAGCCAGGGCCCCCAATGCAAGGGCATCATCACGCTGGGCGCGAACTCGCTACGCACGACAAACCCGGGCGTCGTGAAGTGTGTCGCGCTTTCTGCGCGATGCTCGGCTCCGGCAAACGCCTCCAGCGAAAAATAGAACGGAAGATTTCGGAAGGGCGCCTGGTCCACCGAGCTGAACTGGATCTCCGGAGCGGTCCGCAACGTAATCGCAGACTGGGGCGTTGCGTTCAGAAAAGTTTCGTTGCTCAGCGCCGCAACATTGAGACTGAATCCGCGGAAATTGTTGGTCAGGAACGCCGTATTCCGCACCTCGGAGTTCACTGCCTGCGTGAAGGTTTCCGACCAAGCCAGCCGGAACGTCAGTGAGGAGAGCTGGTCGAGGTCGGCCACGCCGCGCCAGCCGCGAGACAGGAGCGACGTGAACAGAAGGTGGCTTTCATGGCCCCCCTGCCTGATGGGCGGGCCGCCCGACTGCTCGATCCCGCGGTCGATCACGCCGAAGTAGGTGGCCTCGAGCCGTGCATTCTCCCAAGGCCGCATGCGGATTTCCCCGGTCTGGCTCCAGCCGCGCTTGCTGTAGTACGCGGCGCCGACCGTGGCATCCATCCAGTCGGTCGGCGCCCAATAGAAGGCATCGCCCAAAATGTACCCCTTGCGCGAACTTTCGCCGGGAAGCGGGATCACAAAACCGGAATTACGCTCCTTTTCGGCCGGAAATGTGATGTAGGGCAGATACAGGATGGGAACCGAAAGCAAACGGAAGTTTCCGTTCTCGAGACGAACCGACTTCCGCAGTGTGACTGTCGCATCGGGCGCATAAAATTTCCACGTTGGCCGGCCGGGCTTGCACACCGTCATCCACGCCTTGCGAATGCGATAGGTGTTCTCGTCGAGACGTTCAGCCTCTTCGGCCTCGAAATAGAGTGGGTTAGGACTGATGAAAAGCGTCGGCGTAGGCCGGCGTTGCATGGCAAACGTCGCGCGGACATGGTGAAACGTGCCACGGCCGGTGCGCAGCTCGTACCGGGCATCGTCAGCCTCCACATGCTGGGTCAGGTAGTCGAGCTGGACGTGCCCGCGGGCGATCACGATCTGTGCTTCACCATCGTACTCGACATGCTCAGCACGGACCCGGACGTTCTGATACCGCACATCGACATGGCCGTCGGCATAGAAGGTCTGGCCAATTTTGCGCTGCTGGTCCGCTTCGAGTGTAGCCTCGCCGCCCGCTGTCGGAGCCTTAAGCGGAATCGGCGCGCCGACTTGTGCACAGGCCGCCCGGTGGGCGGCGGCGAAAATCAGAAGCCGCGCCGCAAAGTAAGCGAGTCTACGGAGGGATGGCAAGCTCGGGGCGTTGGGCATCACTCGAAAATAGCCTAGAAAGAAAGCTGAGACTAACATGCGCCCTCCCCGGCCGCAATCAGCACCCCGGTGCCCGCCTTCGGGAGCGTTCGTCGCTTCGGAAGGGCGCTCCTTGAGGCACCTTGCCGGATCGGCAACAGAGGCATTCGGCCAGTTGCTGTCGAAATCCGTGCGGCGTGTTATCATGAGCGGAGTTCCCACTGGAACCTCCGCAGCGCAAAACGGACCAGTGATACGCATTTGCCCGAACTGTGGCGCTCTCTTGCTCGAAGACGCCCGCAATTGCACTTTTTGTGAGCTGCCCGTCGAAAACGACTCCGTTCTCCAACCCGCAGCCGCCCGTGCAACCCCCGGCGATGACGGCGGGGAACCGGAATGGCAGAGAGAGGTTACCCGGCGGCTTGCCGCATACCGCGCGCGCCGGCGTCGTCTGAATCCTGACGAATCCCAGTCGGGGCTTCCCTTCTATGAAGCGCCCGAAATCGAACAGCAAGTGCGCGAACGTCCGCGTGCCCGGCCTATCCACCGCCAACGGCAAGCCGAGCGGATGGAAATCTGCATCCAGCCCGAATTCGACTTCTCCAGCAGCCACGATGATCGCGCGCACCCGCAGACAGCGCTTGTCCCTGTCGCCAGCCTTGCCGACCGCCGCTTGGCCGGTGCGCTCGATGCGCTCTTTCTGGGCTGTACCTGTGCGGGATTTCTCGGGCTCTTTCGCTCGCTTGGTGGAGACATCCGATTCCAGAGAATGGACGCTATCGTCTTTTTCTCTGTGCTGTACCTGTTCTACGCCCAATATTTTTTCCTGTTCACCACGTTCGCAGGCGCGACCCCGGGAATGCAGCTCCGCGGCCTTACCATCGTGCGGCTCGACGGCAGCCTACCGGCCACGCGGCTGCTGTTGTGGCGCAGCTTCGGCTACCTTCTCTCGGGCGCGACGCTGATGCTTGGGTTTATCTGGTCGCTGTGGGACGAGGACCATTTCACCTGGCAGGACCGCATTTCGCAAACGTATGTCACTGCGGCAGCGCCGCTGCTCGACACCGAACCGGTCGAGACCCGCACGACCCAACACCCGTTCATACAGAAATAGACTCGCGCCAGACTCCCCCAGGTTCTCGTGCGCGGCCCGCGGTTGCACTCCGCTGTGCGAATCCCGAACTTCCGTTTAAGCGTCACCATGCCGTGTCGGGCGAAAACGTTGTCGCAGCGGCTCAGTGTTTGGATTCTTCGAGGAGTTCAGCGAGATAATTCTGCCAGACGGCGGCTTGAAAAAACGTGTAGTGGCCGCGCGTTTCTTCGGTGATTGGCAGCAGGACAAATTTTCCGTTTTTTACCTTCTTGATTTCGTGCTCCGCGACGCCCATCTCGCCCGGGTTCCAAAAATCGTCCTGTACATTGACCAGCATCACGCGCGCCCGGATCTTGCCGAGGTCCCTCGATGGATCGTAGCCGCGGGATGCTTCATATTGGTAGAGAAGATCGTTCGCATCGGTCGTCTTCATATTCTCTTCGATGTACTGATCGACGTAGCGGTCGGCCGCCGCCGCTGTCGAATACTCCTTCTGCCAGAGGGTCGGCGCGCTCCCCACGACGAGTAGGTGGCCAAGAGCGGCGCGCAACCCGAACGGTTGCTGGATGTAGTTCCCGCCATTCCATCCCGGATCAAGGCGAATGTCGTCGATCATTATTTTTCGCACCATGCGGTTGCGTCCCGCGATCTCTACCGGCAAGCAGGAGAACAGCAGCATGGCGTCCATATCGTCGGGGTTCGATTCACCCCACATCCATCCCTCCATGCAGCCCATCGATGCGCCGATGATCAGCCGCAGGTGATCCACCTGCAATCCTTCGTTCAGGAGACGTTGCGACGCACGGACCATGTCCGCGTAATCGTAATGAGGAAATTTCGCGCGCAGGCCGTCGCTGGGCTTTGAGGATTTTCCAGCTCCGGCGCCGAGCTGATCGGGAAGAATCACGTAGTACTTCGTAGTGTCGATCAATTGGCCGGAGCCGAAGAGCGTGCCGGCGAACGAAGGCACCAGGAACACGCCGCCCCGGCGGTTTGTGCCGTGGAGAACCAGTACGGCGTTGGTGACCCGGCCGTTTCGGTCGCGCCGCGGTGTCCCCATCGCGGTGTAGTGGAGTCGAACCTCCGGGAGTGACTGGCCGTCGGAGAATTTGAAATCTCGCGCCACGAAGTCACCTTCTTGGGGCGGGGCGGCAGTCAGCGGCGGGTTCTGTTGCGCGGAGATGGACCCCGCGGCGCAAAACACGATCGCCATGCACACGATGGCAGGCCGTAACTTTGCTTGCATGCTCCCTCCTTCTCTCGTTCTGCTAACACGATGGACCGGAAGATTGTCGGTGCACACGGCCACTCGATGCCTGCAGGGTCCATCGCTCCATACGGCACGACGCTGCTAGAAATGGTGCGGCGTTGCGAACCGCGATCTTAATTTTTCCGGATGCAGCGGAATTTTCCATTCTCCTGCTCGATTTCCGTCATCGGGCGGGTTGCAGGCCCGCCATCTTCGTGAGTAAGCGAATAACGCCGACCCGCCCCACATTCAGCCAGTTGGCCGGACCAGATCCGGGGAAGCAGACTGCGGATGTTCGGCTGACTGCTTCTCGCGACGCAGATGAGCCTCGACCCGCTTTTCCTGCTCTCTGATGAGCTCTGTTCGAGCCATATTCCAGTGCAGAATTCGCAACCCAGCCACGATGACGGTCAGGCCCAGGAAGGTCGGCAGCACCAGAACTCCATTGGCTCGCCAATCCCACCAGAACAGGGGTATTGCCGCAAAGAACAGACCGATGGCCGTGATCTTCCGGAGGCGCACAGAAGACGCGCTGAGTTCATCCTTTTCCGCGACGCTCGGGTGCACGATAACCAATAGAGGCGGCTCAGCCTTCCCCTTCGAGTCAAATATTTCGCAACACATGTAGGGGTATTGCTGTACCTGCGATTCACAGAACCTGCGTGCCTCCTCTAAACTGTCGAATAGAAGAAAAGTGCAGTCCCGGAACTGTGCGCAAGGACCGCCGCCCGGCGAAAGCGGCATTTCCGAACCAGCACGCTTGAAAAAGACAGCGCACTGCGAAGGCCCGAGGAGCCCGGTCCAGTCCCGCGGTCGCCGGGCGTCATCGTAGACCTTCCTTTCTCGGCCGTGACTTTCTTGGCTGGAGACCGCCACGGCAACCATGATAGTAGGAATGTGACTCTCTGTATAATGGGAGGGGATATCGGGAACTTGGATTTGAAAACGGGAATCGGACGGATCGATAAGGTCCGGGCAATCTGGTTGGCGACAGCAAGGATGGCTGCCGGAAGAAAAGATTCTCGGCACATCGAATCCCGAGCAATTTGGGATAATTTATCGAGTCGATGATATAATTAAAGAACTAGGGTCGGCGAAAGGGATGGATTGATGAGTCCTCTGGCAAAAAAGATCGTTGTTGCGCTGTCGGTTCTCGTATTCGCGTACGTGACGACCGGCTATGTTCTCGGCCGATCCTCCGACGATAAGGTCTTTCGGGCGCTCACCGTTTACAGCGAAGTTCTGGCGCATATTCAGCGCGACTACGTCGACGAACCCAACATGCATCAGGTGACCTCCGGTGCTCTTCACGGCCTGCTCGACTCGCTCGACCCCCAGTCCGGCTATCTGAGCCCGCTCGAATACACCGACTACAAAGAGAAGAGTGCGAACCAAAGCAAGGCCGAAGCAGGTGTGGCTCTGACCAAGCGGTTCGGATACATCAGTGTCATTTCCACGCTGCCGGACAGCCCCGCCGAGAAGGCTGGCTTGCACCTGGGCGACATTGTCGAAAAAATCGCCGGCTTCACGACGGGCCAGATGGCCATCGACCAAGCCCAGGTGCTGCTGACAGGCGATCCGGGAACGACTGTAAAGCTCTCGGTGATTCGCCGCGGCAAGACCGAGCCCCAGGATGTGGGAATTATCCTCGCGAAGCTTCCCGCTGCTAAACTCGTTGAAGACAAAGTGCAAGGCGACATCGCCTATCTCCGCGTGCCGGAATTTAGCGCCGGAATCACGAAACAGATCCGAGAGCAGCTTGTGCAGTTCGACCATCAGGGCGCGCACAAGCTGATTCTAGACTTGCGCGATTGCGCGACCGGCGATGACCAGGAAGGCATTTCGACAGCGCAGCTCTTTCTTGCTTCCGGCACCATTACGACGCTGAAGGGGCAGACAATCGCTCCCGTAGTCTCAACCGCCGAAGCATCGAAGGTGGTTTGGAAGCAGCCCGTGACTGTGCTGATCGGGCTGGGAACCGCTGGCCCTGGCGAAATCGTCGCCAGCGCGATTGCCGACAATCATCGAGGCGCGACCATCGGCGAGCGCACGTTCGGCGCGGCTTCCATGCAAAAAATGGTCCAGCTCGATGACGGCTCAGCGATCATCCTGACCGTGGCGAACTACTACACGCCTGGCGGCAAGGAAGTTCCAGTTGACGGGGTGGTCCCTACGGTGGCGGTGCGGCCATCTGCGGAGGATATCGCGGCGAATGATCAGAATCCGCCCGCGCCGTCCAGTTCACCGAACGACCCGGTAGTCAAGAAGGCAATCGAACTTCTCCAAGATGCGGGCACAGAGCGGAAGGCCGCGTGATTCGTCGTGACGTTATCGCGCGGGAGACGAGCCTCGCACCGAAGGTCTCCTTTCGCATCCTCTGACTCCGGCGGCACGTTTTTCCTACCGGGCCGGCAGCGGCTTCTTACGTATTTCATTGCCGTTCTGACCATTTTCCTCATCGGTTGCGGTGAGAGACCACTCAGCAGGTCTCAGCTTCGCGCGACCACGAGCGAAATTGTCGGTGCGGCACAAAGAGTGACCGGTCGCAAGGCAGCCATAACAATTCGCAATGAAATGCAAGGGCCAGCAGCCGTCGACAACGTCTACATCTCTCTGCCCAGTCCTTCTCAGACAGATCCCTTGAGGCAGGCCCTCGCGGATATCGCACGGCGTCACACTCTGTTGGTTGCGGAAACATCGACGGGTGGCGCCCTGCGCTTTGATTTCGTCCTTCATGGGAATCGCACGCACACGATTCACGTGATCACGCCGCCCCTCGTGCGCCGGCCCCAACTCGTCGAGCAGGGCCGTGCAGGCCCGCGGCTCGCCATTGTGATCGACGACCTGGGCTACGATCAATCGGCCGCCGATGCACTGTTCGCCTTGCCATTTCCGCTCACAGCTTCCGTGCTACCGCATCTGCTGCTTTCAACCGAAGTTGCCGAACAGGCCTACCGCCGCGGCGATCAGGTGCTGCTCCACCTTCCGATCGAATCAGAATCCGATACCGCGAACCGCGAGGAGGTTGAACTGCGCGTGGGAATGAGTGCGAAGCAGGTGGAGTCGGCGCTGACAGCGATGCTTGAGACCGTCCCGCACGTTGCCGGCATAAACAATCACGAGGGCTCGCGCGGGTCCGCCGATCCGGCACTCATGGATGCCTTGATGCCGGCCCTCGGCCGACGTGACCTCTTTTTCATCGACAGCCGCACAACCGCCAAGACCGTTGCCTACGACGCGGCAAAGCGCTCCGGCGTCCGCGCCGCCTCGCGCAAGGTCTTCCTCGACGATACGCCAACGCGGGAAGCCGTTCTCGAGAAACTCGACCTCGCCGCACGCGATGCCATCCGCGATGGTTCGGCCATCGCCATCGGCCACCCTCACCGGGCGACCATCGCCGCCCTCAAAGACGGCGTTCCGCGCCTCGAAGCCCGTGGAATCCGGCTGGCCTTCGCCTCCGAGGTCGTGCAGTAGCAGCGGAATCGAATGTCACTCCGTACAGGTATGGTACTAGACCCATATCTGGCCTCGCGATCCATTTCCCCCAGCAATTCTGGTGAGTAGGCTGGTTCTACCAGCCCTGCTAACGTCTCTCGCTTGCGGGGGAGGTAGGAGAGGAGCCCATGTCCCATTGGATTGGAACCACGTCACCTGCTGATACCGGTATGGAGGATTTCAAGCATTGTCTGCGGAACTTGCGCGACGGACAACCCACAGAAGCTCTGTTGCACGCCCGGCGAGCGCTCGGAGCAGCCCCCAAGAACCCTTTTTACCTCTCCTACACAGGTTTACTGGCTGCCATTGCCGAGAAGCGCTATGGCGATGCCGAGTCACTCTGCCTAGAAGCCGTGGGAATGAGGCACAATCACGCGCAGTTGTATCTGAATCTCGCCGAGGTGTACTACCAAGCCGGGCGGACTGAGGAGTCGGTTGCCACTCTCGAGAAGGGTTTGGTGTCGGCGGGCCGGGATTTTCGGATACGTCGCGCACTTGAGAAAATCGGCGTCCGCCGGGAACCGGTGCTTTCGTTTCTGGACCGCAGCAACCGTCTGAACCAAGCGCTCGGAAAATGGCGCCAACGTCTGAATGGGCGGCAAGCGGCAGCCTGATCACGACTTGTACTGCGGGAAGGAACGGTCGCTGCTGCACGACAATGCGATACGCGGTCTCGTCCCCCTGCGCCCGTTCCAGATTCCCCTTTGGTCGCACGGCGTATTGAGCGTGCCGCCGGTGGGCGGCGGCACGCTCTTTCAGCATTCGCCCTTTTTCGCTGGACTGCGATGAGAGGCCCTTTTCAGTAGCCTTCCGGCGGAGTGACTTCAGAATGAACCCCCATCAGGTAAATGGAAGCGGGGAAATTAGCTCTGGCCGAGGGGAAGAAAGTATTGCGTGCCCTTCACGGGCTGGCGGAGACGCCGCAAAAGCTCCTGCAAATCTTGATTGCGCTCGACGAAATCGATTTCCGAAGTGTCCACAACCAGCAGGTTCGATCCGGAATAACGAAAAAAGAAGTGTTCGTAGGCACCGGCGACCGCTTCGAGGTACTCTGGCGAAATTTCTGTCTCCGCCGGATCTCCCTTTTTCGACACGCGCTTTAACAGAACGTCCGGTTTGGCCTGAAGATAAATCACCAGATCGGGCGCTCGAACCGATGGCGCGAGCATGTCGAAATACTTCTCGTACAGTTTCAGTTCCTCGTTATCCAGGTTGATGTAAGCGAAAATCTTGTCCTTCTCGAACAGAAAATCACTGACGATCGGAGCCGGGTTATCCTCCGGCCGAGCCTCGAGCAAGCGGCTGTGCCGCTCGTGGAGAAAATACATCTGCGCGCGGAATGCCGCTCCCGGCTTTTCCTCGTAGAAATCGGCCAGAAAAGGGTTTTCTCCGCCTTCGCAGTCGAAGACTCTCCTGGCGTGCAGCTTTTCGGCCAGCGCCTTCGCGAGCGTCGACTTGCCGACGCGGATCGGGCCCTCAACGACGATGTAGCGCGGCGCATTGAAATCCGGCTCGCTCATGGGCGCGCGCGATTATAGCAAAGTAGGCAAGTTGTCGACCTGGCGGCTCTATGGGATGAGTGCGACAATGGCGGGCGAGCACCCCGGCTTCCTTACTTGTCGATGACTTCACCAGTGAACCGACTGGACGCAACGGCGATCGGAGCGCGACGCCCACTGAACCATAGCGTGTCTTGGTTCCGCTCGGCCACTCGAGCATCAAGGTCAGCCGAGGGGAGATGAAACCGGGTCTGAACGGTCACGCAACCATAGGGGCAACCGCTCCGCTGGTTGGGATGTTGGGGACTGGTCTTGGCATCATAACTCGGCGGCAGCGCGCCAGCGCCACGATATCGGTCTAGGGGTCTAGGATGCGGGGCCATGGCAGCCGGAATCCCGGCCTCCTCACTGGAGGACCGCACCGGGCTTCTTCGTGGCTCTGCCAGTTCTCTGATGCTACAAGCCCTATCCAGCCATCTGACCAACTTCGCCGAGTTGGCATTAGGTGTGCCATCGTATATTCTGGGACTGGCCCAGCGGGTGTAAACTCAGAACGTTTAGTGCCGCAACCTTCCGCTGAACCTCTAAGGCGGCGGTTGCTGGTGCTAGCAGACAAGATTTCGCGCAACCGGACCCGACCCAGCAGGTCCATCCCTAACCAGTCGATGGCGACTAGCTGTAGTTCGCACAGCCGGCTCGCGGCTTGGTGCACGTGTTTTACAGGCCCCAAAGCGATCTACGGTCTCAGGAATCCTTCAACATGGTTCGGGAAATCGATCGCCAAAAAACCGCTTCGGACCGGCCGACCATGATCAATAGCCATCAGAATAAGTCCGAGCAAGTCTTCATTGAAGATGTTTTACGTGGCCAGGCTCGCATCTTGGAGATGATCGCAACGGGATGCCGTTTAATGGATGTGCTTGACGCTATTACTCGCTTCACTGAGTCTCAAGCACCGGGCATTCGTTGCGCCGTGGCATTCATGGATGCCGAAAGCCGGCTCCGGCCCGCATCGGGGCCGACCCTGCCACCAGAGTACAGCGGGCCTTTCGATGAAGTGCCAATCCCCCCGTACCTCGACCCATGTGGTTTGGCCGCTTACCAAAGCGAAGAAGTCGTCAGCGAGAACATCGATACAGATGCCAGGTGGTCAGATGGTTTTCGCTCGTTCACCCGAACACATGGTTTGCGAGCATGTTGGTCTAGGCCCGTGCTGGACTCTCAACGTTCCGTGATCGGTACGTTTGCCGTGTACTCAGTTCTCCCGGGTGCGCCGGAGATCCGCCATCGAGAGCTGATGGAAATTGCCTGCCGTCTATCCAGTATTGCGATTGAGCGGCAGCGCCGGGAAGAGCGGCTTCACTTGTATGCGGAAATCATCGGTAGGTCCACAGAGGCAATCAGGATTCTCGAACCGTGCGGCAAGATTATCGAGCAGAACGCCGCTCATCGGAAAATGTTTGGAATTTCCGATGACGCGCTGCGAGGGAAAACACCTGCGGCAATTTTTGGCGACGAGCAATTCAGCCGAATTCTCAATGGCCTAGCAGAAACCGGGCGCTTCGAGGGTGAACTCACTGCTACGATAAACGGAGAGTCCCACCTCATGGAGGTTTCGACATTTTCCGTAAAGGATCGAGACGGCAAGGTCCTATGTCATGTGGGCATAAGTCGAGATGTGACGGAAAAACGCAAAGGTGAAGACGAACTGAAAATGTCTCACGCCCTGCTGGAATCCACGGTACGCATACGGACTTCACAATTGCACCGGCTGTCGGCGAGGCTACTCACTGCGCAAGACGAAGAACGCAGGCGCATCGCTCGTGAGTTGCACGACAGCGTGGGACAATACCTCGCTGGTATTCAGATGAATCTTGATGCTGCGCTGCGCGGGAATTCTGCGATCCTCGGTCCTGTGGCAAATCGAATTTCCGATTCTGCGGAGATGGCCCAACGATGCCTTTCCGAAGTTAGGACCGTGTCCTACCTGCTGCACCCACCGCTGTTAGATGAAATGGGCCTGGCTTCGGCGCTTGCTTGGTACGCTGACGGGTTCGCGCAGCGCAGCGGAATACGAGTGGAGCTGGACATTCCGAAGGATTTGGGTCGGCTAGCTACTGATATTGAAACTGCTCTGTTCCGGGTGGTGCAACAAGGCCTTGCAAATGTTCACTCCCACTCCGGCAGCCACGTGGCGAAAATCCGGCTCGCCCGAGATGCCGAAAATGTGATCGCAGAAATCTGCGACGAAGGACGCGGGATATCGCCTGAGGCTCTCGACCGACTTCACTCCGGAACGCAACTGTTAGGAGTAGGCATCGCGGGCATGCGTGGACGGGTATCAGATATGGGGGGACGGTTCGACATAAGATCTGGCCCTGATGGTACAACGATTGAGGTCAGCCTTCCTATCTCCGGCAACAGCGAGGCACTAAGCGAGTAGCATGTCAGAAAGACGGAAGGGACTGTATGGCAGAGGACCTAGGCATTTGTTCTTCCGTATACGTGCCCGTCTTGGGTGCTCGAGGTCCCCAGCGAGCGTCCCTGCATGACAGCATTCTGATCGTTGACCAAGCGTCGATCGGAAAAGTAGTTCGCAAGTTACTCGAAACGCAGCAGGGATGGAACGCTTGTGGCGAAGCCGGGGATGGTAAGCAGGCGGTCGAGCAAGCAGAAGTTCTCAATCCGCACCTCATCGTTCTCGATATTCGCATGCCCATCCTGAATGGTTTCGAAGCTAGGTAATTTCAGAGGAACTTCGGCGGAGTGAAAAAGCATGCAGCTGACCGGTAATATCAACCGCTCACCGATGAACTGCTGTCGGCGGCGAGCTGCGGTGTGCGTGTCCCGGTTGAGAAGCTCGGCCAGTTGACGACCGCCCCCTGCCCCGGCTTGAGAGATTCCCGTCCGACATACAGTCGGCGCGCGGCTGAGCGTCGAGCAGACTATAGAACATCGATACGAGTCCACGTCATCGCAGAACATAAAACGAGTAACGGTCTCCGTTACGAAATTCGCACACGAGATATCCGGGAGCGGACAAGTCACCATTGAAGTCTGCCCCTTGTAAGTCGACCTGCAATTTCGTTCGATCATCGCAAACTTCGACAACCGTGCCTTCCATCTCTCGAATCGTACCCCGGAGTTCTTGCCGGAATTCCGAGCCAGAGGCGTGTATTCTTAAGCGCGTTCCTTCAGTTCTCCAACTACGCAATAGCGAGAGTGCTTCTTCTAGTGGGATGTGCATTGCACGCTCTTCCGCGAAGTGACGGCATTGCTCCTCCAGGAAGAGGTTTCAAGGAAAGGAAACCGGCTCACGCCTGCAAGGCCGAGACTCTACTGTTCGGAAAAATTGCTGTCGGTAGGCCACCAAACGGTAGTTCGAGTTCCTCGCACTCGGGTGAGGCTTTCCATCCTGGCATATCTATTGTGCAACGCTATCTCACCGCCGCGGAGGATCAAGGTGAAGACTCCAACGCCGTTTCGGGCCAAAGCATCGAAGAACCGAACTAGCCACTCTACGTTGGGCTTCCCGAAAAAAGAAAATCGTTTCAGTTATTTTTCGAAAACCTTCTCTATTTGGCCGATTTTCTTTTGGACCTTCCCACTTGTTTTTTCATCCTGGCCGTCCGCTTCTAAATCGGGATTGTTGGTCACTCGTCCGACCTTTTCTTTAACTTTACCTTTCACCTCGTGAAGCTTGCCCTTTGCTTCGTCCTTAGTGCTCTGCTTCATGGTGTTTCCTTTTGGCAGGTTTTGATCTAGTCGTCGGTCTATAGCATTCCGCCTTGGCCAACAGGCTTTAGCCTAGTGCGGATCTAACCTTAACGAGGCAGACCCAAGCCACCGAGCAGATATAGTACCAAAACAATGACCAGGATGGTCCCGACGATTCCGAGGCCGCCCCCTGTTCCCCATTTCGAATACCCGTAATAGCCGCCGCCGCCGCCCAACAACAACACTAAAAGAATAATCAGCAGTAGCATCGGAAGTCCCCTTTCAGGTTAAGTTCTCAGACAGGGCCCGCAAATTCGAAAAGGGTGCGACAGCTTACTCTGACACGCCTTTCACGACTCTTTATTACGCCGCGTTTACGCCAACGGTTTACGGCGACCGACACAATAATCTTCCAGGGTTCAATAGGCTATAGGGTAGAAGCTGTATAAACTCTGCAGGCGAAGCGTACGGCAAGTGTGCGTTATTCCTTGCGTTTAAGGAAGTTCAAGAACCGGCGATCTCCAAGGCGGGCCGCGCGAGGGCGGCCTCGCCTTCCGGTTCCCGGCGCAATCTTTCGGTTTTGGCACCCGGAGGGTTTCGCCGTCAAGCAGCCAGGGAACTTCGGGAGTTCTTAAGCAGCCGACGTTCGGAGCGAGCAGGCAAATTGGAAGAACTCAGTTGCATGGTGGAAACTTCGACTATGCCTTTTCGCTAAGCTCTGCTATTAGTTTTTGAAGACCTTGAAGCTCTGGAGCCGTCATTCCAACAAATTCGAGCCTCGCCGAATATCTTCCACCCATGTTTACGCTTCTTATCTCGGCGACCAGACGCATCCTTAGAGTGTTCACCTGAAACATTACGGCGAGCTGAGAGCCTCGCTCAAGACGGGACTCTGTCTCGATGTTGCATCCCCCCAGACTAAGATTGCGAATTTTGCCTGTGACAAATTCACCTGTTGCCTTTTGGATGCACAGGATCTCGGCAACACCAACGCAATCATACCGTGCGCTGCGGCGGCACGCGTCGTTTCCGGGGGACGATTCGATCGCAATGGGTTGACTGATGACGATACCTTCAGCGATATTGTCCCCCATGGTTGGCGTAAACTTGTTCACTTCGCATCCAGTCATGAATCGTAATCTCGAGTTCCGGTTCCAGAATGTCGGCCACGCTCTCTGCAGAGATAGGACGCTGCCGTTGCCGCCCACCATTGGAACGGTAGTTTTGATCGTCGCGACCTCTCTTTCCGTACAGAGCAGTATTTCACCTCGCAAGTTGCAAAACTGTCCACTATAGGTCAATTAGAATGTTCTAATGAAAGGCATCTCTGCAGAAGACGGGACCTCTCCATGGCTCAGCGGAGATTGGGTTACTCTCATTCGAGCAGCGGTTTACTGGCCCGCGCGGTACGGGGATCACCTACGATGAACTCTATGGCTCGGGGATCGGTGAAACAGGACTCGGCGAGCGGAGCGTTGCCATCTCTAACGGCACAAAAACAGCACCGGCAAGCACCTAAAGATTCAGAGCCTCTTCTTTGATCGGCCCTGGCGTTATGGGCTCGAGTCTCTGCTCGGCGATACGGTCGGCTGTCAGGCCCAATTGACGAAATTAGGCCAGACCAGCTTCCGCGCCATTCATCTTGAACAGATGCACGCGCCGGATTGCGGTGGAACAATCTTGGTCAACACATAGTTTGCAAGGAGGCGGTCGGCGAGCGCATTCGGATGGTTATCATGGGAGCTAAGCACGTACTTTGTAGAAGCTGAGCTATGGTCGGGCAGAATGTCCTCGACGAGATGAACAGGGATGTTCAGCTGGCGAAACCCATCTTGCAACTCCCGATGGATGACTCCATCTTTGTTCCAGTCTGGCCACAGAATCACGTGAAACTTGATGCCCGGGTATTCCGCCGCAAGCAGATCCCTCGACCGGCGCACGATCGCGAGCATGCGATGGACGTCGTCTTCGGAAACGCTTGAGGCACGGTTCGCCAGGCGACGGTAGATCGCGGATTTGCCGAACTGCCAGCGCAGTTCTGCTTCAAGCGGTGAGGGTGCCCTCTCCGCTTGTTCGAAATTGCCAACGCGGCGAACGGTCCCGCCGGGATCAAGCAGGTAGCGCGGAGCGTGCTTGCCGTAGGGTACCTTTCCCGCGGCACGTCTCACGTGATCCGTGATGGCTACGTAGATTGCGTACTGAGGGCTGCAATCAACGACACGGCGCACGCGCCCCTGTTCGATCGCGGCGAGCATCTGATGCGGACCATAGCCCTCGAAGGCGAAGTTGAAGGTTCGGTATTGCCCTCCTGACTGGATGCCGACCTGATAGGGCAACGTCTCGTTGTCCTGGAGGCCCTCTCCAAAGGTCATTGAGCAACCAAAGAACAGAATGCACCCGGCATGCTGGTCTTTCTGCACGGGAGGAGCGATGCGAAGCCCGTTGGAATCGATCGTGTAGGTAACATTATAGGATCTGCTGGCCGCCTGCACTCGTACCCCCTTGGCGGGTACGGTACCCAGCACGTCGTCCTCGTCATAAAATGCTCGTCCGATTCGTTCTGTATCTGCAGTGCTTTCGTGCAGCGAGAGGTATGCTTCAACCGCGGCAAACGCGACTGCCGCGACACTGACATTGAAGAGAATGGCCCGGAGCCAAGTCCCGTGTAAACAGGATAGCGACCACCGGGGCCGAGTTCCGTGTAGACAGAATAATGCTCCAGTGATCGCGCCGGCCCAGGTGAGACCTATCCAGACGAAAGGCATCGGCAGGGCCTTTAGAGAGAGCGCTGACACGGCCAAAGCCGCTGATGCAAATAGGCCAAGATAGAGAATCTTGTGGGTCCCGCGCTTCGGCTCGCCAGAGGTTCCCCTCGGCATCGCCACCTCCTGTAACGATCATTCTATGCGAGAAGATCACTCTGGGGAACGGGAAAACCCTTTTGAGCATTACTGGAATCGGATGGCCCGATCTGTCCTCTACATGGGAGCAATGATTACGTTCGGAAATTCAGTGAGTATTCTCCGACTGAAAGTGCAACTGTTTGTTGAAAGTCTCGGGCACTAAAAAAATTCCATACACACCAATGAGCGAAGGGCTCCATGGCCTGACAGAATCTAATACACCATGCGCCCAATCTTGATGAATAACCCGCCATCTCTCCCCCAGTCGGTAAATCACCGAACTGAACCAGAAAGTGGTCAAGCTTGCCGACTCTCGGATGAGGCTCAAAGAACTTCTCCTCCACAGAAAAAGGCGCTGTTCACGAACTCAAGTCCGCACACATCAAAGCAGTGCTGCATTTCCACGATCGTGTGCTCAAGAACCCTTGCGCCGAGACGGATTGGTTCATCCAACAAGTGGGCATGCCTATCGAGAATTCTTATCAACAATAAAGTTGCTCAGGACCAACGTGTCCATCTCACTGGTGGAGTAGGTGTGGAACGCATTTGCTGGCGTCGTAACGATGGGCTCTCCCTTCAAGTTGAACGAGGTGTTCAAGAGAACGGGGAGGCCAGTGGCCTGGCCGAAGCGATCGATCAGCGAATAGTAACGAGGGCTCTGCTCGCGGAAGACCGTCTGCAAACGGCCCGTACCATCCACGTGGGTGATAGCGGGGAGGACACTTCGTTTCTCCGGCTTCACGGGAACGACATAGAGCATGAAGCGGGCAGGATAGTGACACAGGGCCCTGGGCAACTCGAAATAATTCTCGGCCTGCTCAGCGAGGACCGACGGCGCGAAGGGACGGTAGGGCTCACGGAATTTGATTTTCGCGTTAACGATGTCTTTCATATGAGGATTGCCAGGATCCGCGATGATGCTGCGATGGCCAAGTGCGCGAGGCCCCCATTCGAAGCGACCTTGATACCAACCGACGACCTTTCCGCTCCGCAAGCGCTCGACGGTGGCGTCAAGAAGTTTGTTGTCATCGGGCACGTAGTGATGGGAAATATTTTGCTCGGTGAGGAAAGTCCGAATCTCGTCGTCGCCGTAACTCTTGCCCCAATAGGCGTGCTCCATCCGAAATGATCGAGGCTTTCCCAGCAGACAATTATAGGCCCAAAGGGCAGCACCGAGCGCCCCGCCGCCGTCTCCGGCAGCAGGCTGGACGAAGATCTCCTCAAAGGGGGTTTCGTGGAGGATGCGGGAATTTGCGACGCTGTTGAGTCCCACTCCTCCAGCGATGCAAAGCTTCTTCAGGCCGGTCTGGAGCTGAATGCTACGGGTCATGCCGAGAAGCAGTTCTTCCGTGACGCGCTGGATGCTGGCGGCAATGTCGGCGTAATACTGATTTTGTTCGGTGGCTTTTTCGAAGTCCGCGGGCGGATCACCAAAATAGGTGGGAAAACCGGAGCCCTTCGTGTAAAAAAGCATCCTCGGCGGACGGGGTTCTCCAAAGAGTTCTACAAAGCGGTGATTGAAGGTCCGCTCGGTGGAACGGTGAAAACTGAAGTAATCCATATCGAGGGTGAACGAGCCGTCAGGACTTTGGCGGACGACCTTCCAAACCTTGTCCACATAGCGAGGTTGGCCATAGGGGGCCATGCCCATGACCTTGTATTCACCTTCGTTGACCTCGAAACCGAGAAAGGCCGTAAAAGCGCTGTAGAGCAACCCAATCGAGTGTGGGAATTCAGTTTGCTTGGAAAGCTTGATCTGGTTGCCGCGCCCGACACCCCAGGCGCTCGTGACCCACTCGCCTACGCCATCCACAGTGAGAATGGCGGCTTCGTCGAAAGGTGAACAGAGAAAGGAGCTCGCGGCATGAGAAAGGTGGTGTTCGCAGAAAAGTACTTTGTCCTTGTCCACGCCGAGCGTGGACTCGATGGTGCTGCCAACCCAGAGCTTGTCGATGATCCAGGTGATCATGGACTCGCGAAAGACTTTCCAGGACTGTGGATAGGTCTGGAGAACGGACATGAGGATGCGGTCGAATTTCCGGAAAGGCTTTTCGAAAAAGACGACGTAGTCGAGATCTTGGCCGCGGATCCCTGCCGTTTCGAGGCAGAATTGTACGGCAGTCTTGGGAAAGCCAAAATCGTGCTTGATGCGGCTGAAGCGCTCCTCTTCGGCGGCGGCGACAAGCTGGCCGTCACGAAGGAGGGCGGCCGCAGCATCATGGTAGTAGCAAGAGATTCCTAGGATATGCATGGCGAATTAAACTCTTCTAGCCGGAACGGATGGTGCTTCGATGCCCCAGGTCGGTTCAGGGTTTTCTGTTTCAGCCGGGGCCGCTCGACACCAAGCTTCAAAATGGGGACTCTAAAATCCTTGAGTGACTCGACGACTGCGTAACCGGGGACAACGGTAGTGGTATAGCCCCACTTCCGGTTCGGGTCGCTCTGCTGAGAGCGTAATTCCACAGGCGAAATCGGGCCAAGCGGCCGTCGTTGCTGTCTTCGACGCACCAATTTGTGCAAGCGCCCTTGAGAACCAGCCTGTTCTGGTCGCTGTGCTTGGATTGCAGAATAATGCGAACTGCCATCTTGACGAGAAGGAACGCGAGCAAGCAGGAAAGCAGTTGACGCCCAAGACCGGGAGGCGACTGACGCCCCGCGCGTTACGCTGTAATCTCGCGGACCAGCGGATTGGCGAAGCCTCACGAGTGAGAATTCTGGATAGATGTGGAGAGAAGGTTTCACGGTGCAGCACGAATCCCGAGATGGCCTATCAGCTCTGCCGATGAGCCCACTCTATATCCGTTGGTTTGTCCTGATGATCCAGCCATTGTGATGGAGGCTTGCGGATACGAAGCGGGTCGCCAAACAACCGCACCGCGAGCCCAACGGGCAAAACCACTATAGCGTATAGAACCGTGAGGAGAACGCGGGCCTGGAAGTCACCGATCTTGCGACCGATGGCCTTCCACCCTTTCCAGAGACGCTTGAGCGGATTCGATTCGCGCAAGGTAAGGACCCTCTCTGAAGATTAGAACAGCGTGTAAATGAACGGAGCAATCGCCGAACTCTGGGCCAGAACAATCAGGACCCCAGCGACCACAAGAAGGACCAAAATAGGGAGCACCCACCAGTGTTTCCCAACCGAGAAGTAAGAGAAGAGCTCTCCGACGATGCCGACCCGGCGTCTGGCGACTCTGAGAAGTTCCATAACCCCTCCCGCAAGTAGCGCGCTCCGTTTAACCAGCAGACTTCACTGTCCCGACCAGGATGCGCGTTGTCATGTTTCTGATATTTTTCATATGCGGCACCGACTTCATTCTAGAAATGGTTCGCACTCGGCGACATACCCGACTCCGTGTAGAACGGCGGAGTAAACTATCTGAGTGACCTTCTCATTTCGAGACTAAAACCGATGAAGTGAGGATTGGGCTTATAGTTTAAGTCATGCGGCGGCTTCCCCTCAAGCGAAATTCAGCCGAACTGTGGTGCGCCTACGGACCGGAGTCGTGGTGACACCTGTTGCGCTAACTTAACTTATTCTGTACTCAGAAGTTCCGTGTCATGGCGGGCTTTCGTATCCGGCTCGAAGTTGCCCTCGCCAGGCTGAAAGAATTATATCTGGATCGCGGATGAACTCGCGGATGAACACTTTCGGCCGCTCGTCGATAGTTCCGTGTCGGTAGTCCTGCCACCATTCGCCCCCGGAGGGCTCGCTTAATTTCCCCTCCTGTTGCAAAATGGCCACAGCTATCTAGCGCCACTTCCTCGCTTCCCGAGTTCGTACCTGCGGTCGCTCAAGCGCAACCTTCTGTCCGGCAAATACCGAGCACCCCGCCTATTTGATCGGTTTTTCGAGATGGTCGAGCGAGTCGAACCATTTCAGACGCCGGGACGGAATGCCCCCAAAAACTGCATTAGAGCTTCCCCAGCATCATGTGATTGTGGTCAACAAATTGCGGAGGGACAACGCAGAGGTTTTTTGGGCAGCGAGCGCCTTTGCCGCCAATGATGGAAAAACCTTTCCGGGGTTGTGAAGAAGAACCGCCGGCAGAGTTTGCAACTGCGCAGGATGCGGAAGACTCCTGGCCGATGCTGACAGGCTGCAAAAGTGCCGGTAGATTTCGCAGCTGGTGCATCAGCCCTTGCTGATAGTGGCATCGCGGCGAATCCCAAGGAGTCGGCCAAGGACGGCTTTCATGTCGTCAGGCCGGGCTGCCGGTGAACCTGCAATCATCTCTCCTATGAGATCCTGCAGGGCCGCTGGGATGCCGTGACCGCGAAATACGGCCATCAGGTGGTTGTCGTCGGTGGGCGTAAACAGGTGACAAAACGTCACACCAAGTCCGAAAATGTCGGTCTTAACGGTAACAAGACCGTGACTCTCCTGCTCTGGCGCCATGAAGCCGAGCGTACCGAAAGCAGCGGTTAGCGGCTGACTTTCATGTAGATACTGAGGTGGCACAACTCGAGGATCGAGTAATCGCTGAAGATCAACTAAAAGAAAATCAAGCAGCTTCACCTGGCCGTTGTCAGTTACTAGTACGTTCGCGGGCTTTATGTCGCCATGCAGAACCCCGTGAACCTCAAACCCCATTCGATCTGTGTAGATGGTATCGTGGGCCGCACATACACCCTCCGCGAGCTGTACGGCCGCATCCAACCTGCGCCGGAAAAAATCGGGCCGGTCCGCCACGTTTCGGCTCCAATGCTCAAGCGACAATCCCCTGATGTATTCCATTACTAGGAAGGAGAGTTGCAGCCCCAGAAGTTGCACACTATCGAAATCGAAAACCCCGCCAACGTTTGGATGCCTTAGAGCTGCCAACGCTCGAAACCCACCTTCCAATAATTCGGAGATATGAGACAGTGACACAAGCACCGGATAGAAGATCTTCAGCGCAGTTTCCCTTCCCGCTGGTTTCTGTATCGCCCGAAAAACTATGCCGCTTCCTCCGGATCCAAGTAGTTCGACCAACTCATAACCTTTGAGCGTCTCGCCTACCAAGGCGCCCGGGTCTTTGAATCCCTTTGGCGGAGCGGGAGTGCCCTCTTCGTAGGTTTTCAGGTTGTCGCGCCGCGAATCACTAACGACACTAACTATGGCCAGGGCTACTTGATCGAGACCTCGGTCTGTGGAGACGGCGATCTTGTCAGCCAGCGTCGGCGAGTGTCTCGCGACAAACCCTTGATCAACTCCATGCCAGACTGGCAATATGTGCGATTCGGAACCGAGAGCCGATAGTGCGTCGAGTTCGCGCTGGGGCCACTCCTTGGCAAAAAATGCAGGGCTCAGAACAACAACGCCGTATCGTGATCCGGCGAGAGCGTGGTCAATTTTGCGTCGGAGGCTATCACCGAGTTGTAGCTCATTCTCATCAATCCAGACGCGCAATCCGGCAGCTTTAAGGAGACCCGCCAAAGGCCTTGCGACCCGCTCTTTGTCTTCGCGGGCATGACTGATGAAAACGTCCCACAGTTCGCCCAACTGAACTCCTGTCGTCAAGCACCCGCAGGTATTCTAGACCCATTCTCGCGGGAGAAGTCGTGGTCTGGTCATTTCGAACTCGTTCTCGGCAAGGTTGTCTCCCTCCAGTACTGGAATCGAAAGTTAGAGGCGCCGACCGTGCGGGGCGTCTGAAGGTGCCAAAAGCTGCGCAGAACGCTCTAAAGGGCCGTCATGTACAATCGATCAACCTTGCGGGCAGGGACGCGAGCGGAACCGACCCCCTACAACGCAGAGGCACTGCTAGTTCGCGGG
>Ga0209526_10000307_pt1 | contig 30636 bp, 25 predicted proteins | sample JacPinW_OM2H0_M1_FD_188566 | JGI IMG/M metagenome (GOLD analysis project Ga0209526, IMG submission 188566) | Forest soil microbial communities from Algoma, Ontario, Canada - Jack Pine, Ontario site 1_JW_OM2H0_M1 (SPAdes) (version 2) | ecosystem: Environmental > Terrestrial > Soil > Boreal... | reverse complement strand
TCACCGCCGATCAGGAGCTGCAGGACTGGCTCGAGCCCCTCAACGCCGCCGTCCATCCCGCGCCGCTGCTGCGCGCCCGACCGCGGGCGGCGCCGGGCTGTCCGGAGTTCGGGAGCCAGGCGGTGCTCGACCGGCCCGACGGCGCATTCGGGGCCCTCGGCGTCCCCCCCGGAGCGCACCGTCCGCAGGCCGGATCCCACGAAGTGGTGTGGTGGGACCCCAAGGCGTTGGACCTCGAGCGCGAGGTGGAGAACTGGCTCCGGGAGCGCGACCTGTTGCTGGTCGAGGAGGGCGCCGCGCAGGCCACCGCCCGGACGCACCAGCGCTGGCAGGAGCATCGAGCCGCTGCGGTCGAGCGCGGGGCGCGGCCCTCGGTGCGCATCGAGACGGCCACCGCACGCTCGCTGGTGGCGCCCACCGCCGAGGCCGTCGAAGCAGCCGCCGTCGACCTGCGGGACTTCGCCCGGCCGCGGGGCAAGCGCTTTGGAACGCTGGTCCACGCCGTGCTGGCGGAGGTGGATCTCCGCGCCGGGTCCGACGGCATCGCGCGGGTCGCCCGGGCGCAGGCGCGCCTGGTCGGGGCCACGGCGGAGGAAGTGGGCGCCTCGGTGCGCGCGGTCGAGGCCGCCCTCGCGCACCCGCTGCTTCGCCGCGCCGCGTCAGCGCTGGAGTGCCGGCGGGAGGAGCCCGTCGTGCACCGGCTCGAAGACGGGACGCTGATCGAGGGCGTCGTCGATCTCGCCTTCCGCGAGGCCACGGGATGGACGGTGGTCGACTTCAAGACCGATGCCCGCCCGGACTCCCACCCCCGGTACGCCGCGCAGCTGCGGCTCTACTGCGCCGCAATCACGGCGGCAACCGGCCTCCCGGCCCGGGCGGCGCTTCTCGCTGTCTGACACGTGCGCGACCGCGCGCACCCCTGGCCCTTGTTTTTTTACACGCCTTTCGTGGTCCCGTACGCGCATTTCGCGAGGAGGGACCCTTGATCGGCCAGGGCCGCGGCACGCGACTTCGCTATCGGTTCATCGACCTGAAGCAGGCCCGTGCACACGTGCACGACGCCGGTGGTCGCGCCGTCTTTTTCGTCCCGGACGGGAAGCTCTGCTTCCTTCCCGAAGCGCCGGTCTGCATCTCGTTCACCTTCGACGCAGGCGACGTGCCGCGCCTGCTCCACGGGCGCGTGGCCGCGTCGGTGCAGGGGACCGGCACCTGGCTGGAGCTGCTCGATACCCGGCCGCTGCGCGATCTGGGGGAAACCGGGGCCGCGCGCCGCAGCGTCCGGCTCGGGTGCCACGCCGCGGTCGAAGCGCGGTCCGAGCAGCGGATCGCAGCCGGGCACTTGCTGGACGTCAGCATCGGCGGCGCGAGGCTCTCCGGGATCGAGGGGTTCGCTTCCGGAGCTCGCGTGGAGCTCCGGCTGCTGTCCCCGGACCGGCTCACCTTCCATGACCTCTCCTACGCGCAGGTGATGTGGAACGCGGAGGGGCAGATGGGCGTGCAGTTCGACCGCAGCGACATCGTGGGCCGCCATGCCGTCACCCGGGTGGTGGCCGAGAACGAGCAGCTCTGGGGGAGCGCCTGGGAAGGGCTGCACCCCCCGTCCGGGTGCGACGGCCAGTGCGCGGTACAGCCTCCTCCGCCCCGCCTCGGTCAGCGCGCGGCGTCCGGAAGCTAGCCCCGGCCCCAGGTCCCCCGACCCGAAAACCATGGTGGTGTGGCGAGCGCGGTGCTCGGGGTGTTCGCGGCGCCGAAGTGGCTTCCGGCGATGGATCGACGGTGCAGCGGGACCAGCACACCGCGGCCTGCGCTCCCGGCTCCTCATTGATGTGTCGCATAGTGAACTCGTTCCGGAATTTCCGGAACGAGTTCCCCGCGACCATCACACCGGCACGCCACCTCCCGCCCACACGATCCCGGCCTACGCCTTCTTCGGCTTGAGCGGGCAGGCTTCAAGCGCGGACGTGGGATCGATCGCGTCGCGTCCCTCCACTACCTTGACCACCTGACTGTCCGGGCCGATCACGAACGTCACCCGGTCCGCGTAGGTGCCGTGCTTGACGCCGAAGGCCTCGGAGGCCTCGCCCTTCGGGTCCGCCGCCAGCGGGAAGGGCAGGTTCAAGCTCTGCGCGAAACGCTTTTGCGTTTCCAGATCGTCCATCGAGACGCCCAGGACCTGGGCGTTCCTGTCGGCGAACTTCGACTGCAGGTCGCGGAACGCCGACATCTCCTTGGTTCAGCCGCCTGTGAACGCCTTGGAGAAGAAGGCGAGCACCAGCGTCTGTCCCTTGTAGTCGTCGAGGGTTTTCTTCCCGCTCGTCGTCTCCAGGGAAAACGCCGGCGCCTTCTGCCCGGGCGCCACCGCGGCCAGAAGGACCAGCAGCATGGCATGTGTCATGCGGCGGACCCTATAGCGGTTCGCAGATCGCGTCAGCCTGCCTGCCTGGCCGCTATCCGGCGGAGGGCGGTCGCCGCTCTGCCTCCAAAGCGCAGATGCGTAAGTTCGTCGTGATGGGGGGCGAGGAGGCAGGCTCAGCCAGGCAACTCGCCGGGCTGCTCCGGGGCGGCGGAGGCGAGCTCGCCGCGCAGCGCGTAGCGCGGCTGGTCGCGGAGGCGTGCGCCGGCGCGGAGCCCGCGGAAGCGTCGCGGCTCTGCGGCTCCCTGCGGGATTCGGTCCTCGGCCTCTGCGATGAGGGCACCCTCACCCTGCCCGAGGCGCGCATGCTCTGCCGCGAGATCGACGCGGCGCAGTCCGCGACCTTGGAGGGCTGCTCCTCCTCGACCCGCGCGTTGGACGCGCTGGAAAGAGCGCTCTCCGACACCTCCGCGCGCGGGCTGCCCGACCTCGCGCTCCAGGGGGCGCTGTCCGCCGACTCTGCGGCGCTCCTGATCGACGAAAGCGGCGCCCTGGTGGTCCGCGCCGCCGTGGGGCTGCCGGCTCCGCCCGGCGTCGCTGAGGCCGAGGGAGTCGCGGCGCGGGCCCTGGCGCGGAGGACGCAGGTCGAGGAGTCGGACGTGGAGGGCGCGCGCGCCGTCCTGGCGCTCCCGCTGCAGTCCGGCGAGGACGTCGTTGGGGTGCTCCGGGTCTCGTCGCGCACCGCCTGGCACTTCAACCCGGACGAAGTCCGGTTCTTGCGGGCCATCGCGCTCCGGGCGGCCTCCCTGCTCGCCGGCGACGACCCGCAGACGCGGTTGCGCCACACCCTGCTCACGTTCCAGTCCCTGATCGAGGCCTCGCCCCTGCCGATCATGTCCATCGACCGCGACGGCCTGATCGAGATCTGGAACCACGCCGCGGAGGAGCTGTTCGGGTGGCGGCGCGACGAGGTGGTGGGAACGCAGAGCCCGCTGGTGCCGCCGGACCTCATGGACGAATGGAACGCGATTCGCGACGAGGTCTTCGCCGGGGGCGTGATCCGCAGCCGCGAAGTGCGCAGGGGTGGCAAGGACGGAGCGATGCTGGACCTGGCGCTCTCGATCGCGCCGCTGCGCGATCCCGCGGGGGCCGTCTCCGGCGCGATCGCCATCCTGGTGGACATCACCGACCGCAAGCGCGGCGAGGAGGATGGGGCCCGCACGGCCCGGTTCCGCGAGCACCTCCTCGGCATCGTCAGCCACGACTTGCGCAATCCGCTGACCGCCATCGTCACTTCGGCGCAGCTGCTCTTGCGCTATGGCGAGCTGCCGGAGCGCCAGGCCCGGGTGGTGGCGCGCATCTCTTCCAGCGCGGACCGGATGGCGCGCATGATCGACGACCTTCTCGACTTCGCGCGCACCCGGCTGGGCGGCGAGTTCCCCATCCACCCCCGCCGCGTAGACCTGCGCCAGATCTGCGAGCAGACGGTGGACGAGCTGGAGTTCGCCTATACCCGGCAGGTGAAGCTCGATGCGCAGGGCGACCTGTGGGGCGACTGGGACCCGGACCGCATGGCGCAGGTGATCTCGAACCTGGTGGGAAACGCGCTGCAGCACAGCGACGGCGACGTTACCGTGACGCTGCGCGGGGAAACCGACTTCGTCGTGCTGGAGACGAACAACGGCGGGCCTCCGATCCCGCGCGACGTGCTGGCGCACATCTTCGAACCTGGCCGCCGCGGCGACGCGCGCGCCGGGGGGCTCGGGCTGGGGCTCTTCATCGTGCAGCAGATCGTCCTGGCGCACGGAGGAAGCATCGAGGTCCGGTCGAACGGGCACGGGACGACGTTCACGGCGGCGCTCCCGCGCAAGGGTCGACAGAAGGTCTGAGCCGGAGCATCGTTCCGCGCATGCGCAGGCCTGCAACAAGGGACGGCAATGCGCCCAGCCCCTCTGCCGGCCGCCGCTGGAGACCGTCCTCCCCGCCTGCGTGCAGAACCGATGTGTGCCCAGGAGCGCCGGGCCGGCGTACTGACCGGCTACGCCGTGGCCGCGGGAGCCCTGCCATTGGCAGGACCGCCGCCACGGGGATCGTGGCGCAGTGTGGTCCAGAGCGCCGACCCGATCAGGGCCAGCAGCACGAACGCCTGGGCACAGAGTCCCTCGCGCGTGGCGTAGAGACCGAGCGCCGGCACCTGGAAGGCGCCCCAGACGGTCAGCGGCAGGGCCCCGAGGACCTGGAGCGACCGCACGCCGTTCCCGACCATCAGGACGGCCAGCGCGCAGAGCAGGACCCCGCAGGTCACCAGCAGCGGGCGCGGCTGCAGCCTGCGGCCCAGGCGCTGGAATGCGATCACCAGCGCGACCAACGCGCAAAGCCCGAGGGCGGCGCCGGCCGCGACGGCCCCGCCATTTCCGGGAGTCTCCAGGAGGAGCCCGCGGAAGAAGAGCACCGTCTCGAACATCTCGCGGTACACGGCCAGGAAGGTCAGACCGAGGATCACGGCCGCGCTGCCCGCGGCCATGGTCTTCGTGGAGAGGAAGGAGACGAGGCGCTTCGCGGAGAGCGACGCGAGCAGCCAGTGGCTGGCGTAGAGCAGGAGAGCCGCGGTCACGAGCTGCAGGACGCCCTCGGCGAGCTCGCGGTGCGCGCCCGAGAGCCGGACGAGCAGCATGCCCGAGCCCCACCAGGTCAACGCGCCCGCGGCCAATGCGGAAGCCCAACCGACGTGGACGGCATGGGCGTCTTGCAACCGCCCGGCCTTGCGCAGGAGCGCGAGCATGGCCGCCACCAGAAGCGCGGCCTCGACGCCCTCGCGCAGGGCGATGACCAGCGCCGCCAGGAACGCGACGAACGCGCCCCCGGGGCCCCGCGCATCCGCCTTCTCCAGCAAGGAATCGAGCCGCGCCGAATGGGCGTCGAGCTGGCCGTCCTTGCCGTCGATGGATGCCCGCAGCGCCATGAACGCCGATTCGACCTCCTGCACCAGTTGCGCGTCGCGGGCGCGCAGCACGGCCTCGTGGGGCTCGAAGTGATCGAGGTACGCGGAGATCAACTCCCGGCGCGCGCCGTCCCGGTCGCCCTTGCGGGCGAGCGAGACCGCCTTCTGCACGGCGCCCCGCGCCTGCGCCAGGCCCTGCGGATGCGATTGCGCGTCCTCGGCGAAGGGACCGGCGCGGATCGCCGCGAGCGCCTGTTCCTGCTCGGAAGGTCCCAGGCCGGCGGCGGCGAGCCGAACGCGGAGCTCGTCGTCGGACAGGGTGGCCAGATCGCGGTAGCGCCCCGGGGTGAGTGCCGCGCGCGCCAGCTCCAGTCCGCGGGGAGACGCGCCCGGATGCGCCAAGGTGAGCAGGTAGAACGCCACGTCCCAGCGATCCTCGTCGGTGAGGCCGGAATCGAAGGCAGGCATCGCAGTCTTGGGAACTCCGTACGTCCCGGCGCTGAAGATGCGCTGTGCGGTGAACGGGCCGGATTCGGTCGTGAAGTCCGGCGGCTTCGTTTCCAGGCCCAGCGCCGGGTTGGGCCGCCCGTCCGCGCCATGGCAGGCGGCGCACGACTGCGCGTACACCTCCGCGCCGTGGCGGAGATCCGGCGCGCGCTGCGGGACGAGCACCACGCCGAAGCGCTGGACGATCTCGTCCCGGACCGCGCGCGCCGTCCGGGCCACCTCGGCCGGCGGAGCGCGGCCCTCCACGCGACGGACGAGCGCATCGAGCCGCTTGGCCAGATCCTCGCCCCGTCCGTCCACGTCAGCGCGCAGCTCGCTCGTCGCGTCCTGCACGAAGCCGATCTGCTCCGCGTGCTCCGCTTCCGAGAGCACCTCGCCGTGCTCGCCCACCGCGCGAGCGTAGTCGTTGGAGACGTAGTCGAGCAGCGCCACCACGCGGCGAAGCTGCCGGGCCTCGCCCGGCTGCGCCTGCACCGCCGCCGCGGCGAGACTGAGACTGAGAATCATTCTCAACACGCGCTGCTAGGATAGTGGCCAACCGGCCAGTTGTCACTCCCCAAGAACCGTGGCAAGTCGTCGCGCGGAACACATGCGGCTCCCCAAGTACTTCATCCGCACGCGAGACGACGGCGCGACCCACACCGAGGCTGCCCACATCCCGGGTGGCCGTTCCCTCCGGGACCTCGTCTTCGGCGCGAACGACGGGCTGGTGGCCGCGTTCGCGGTCGTCTCCGGCGTGCACGGCGCCGCCGTCTCCACGCGGATCGTGCTCCTGGCCGGTCTGGCCGAGCTGATCGGCGGCACCATCGCCATGGGGCTGGGCGCCTTTCTGGCGGTGAAGAGCGAGCGGGAGTTCATCCTCAGCGAGCGCGAGCGGGAGGAGCGCGAGGTGCGCGAGTTCCCCGATGAGGAGCGCAAGGAGGTGCGCACGATCTTCGCGCGCAAGGGCTTCCGCGGCCGGGCGCTGGAGCAGATGGTGCAGCACGTCACCGCGGACCCGGTGTTCTGGGTGGACACGATGATGACCGAGGAGCTGGGGCTCAGCGCGGTGCCCACCGGAGCGCCCTTGCGCTCGGGGCTGGTGGTCGCCTCGGCGTACGCGCTCGGGGCGGCGTTTCCGGTCATTCCCTATGCCCTGCCCGTCCAGGTCTCCACTGCCTTCGCGCTCTCGGTCGGGTGCACGCTGGCGGCGCTCTTCGCGGCCGGAGCCGCCAAGACCTGGATGACCGGTCGCCCCTGGCTGCGCAGCGGGCTGGAGACGATGCTGGTAGGCGCGATCGCGGCGGCCGCCACGTTCATGGCAGGAAGGCTGATCGCCGGATGAGCGCTCCGGAGCAGGCCCTCGCGCGCGCTCTGCTCCCTGCCTTCCGGCCCGATTTCGCCGAGCGCGAGGCGACCGCGCGGCAGATCTCCGAGCTGATCCTGGATGCGGTCTCGGCCGCCCTTCCGCTCACGCGCCACGCTCCGGCCGAACCCTCGCTGTCGGAGCTGGAGGCCCTGGCCCAGCACACCGACGTCTATGCCTGGGACGGCGCGCCCGGCTGGGACGTCGTGCTCGCCCGTGGCCTCCCCCCTCGCCAGCCGCTTCCTCCGGGCCCGCCGATCGTGGACGGCATCGGCGCGCGTGGCGAGCGTACCCAGCAGCGGGGCGAGCTGAAGCGCAGGGCCCATGCCGAGGCCGAGCAGCTGATCGCGTTGAGCCGGAAAGCGGCGGAGGCGGGGAGCGTGTCCGCGCTGGTCGCTACCCATGCGTCCGTATTGCGGCTGGTCGGGCTCGCTTCCGCCTCCTCGCTGCTGTTGTTGCCGGAGAGCCCCGAAGCCGGCGCGATCCCTCCCGCGCGGACGCCGGAGCTGCTCGAGGAGATGGAGGCGCGCGGCGACGCGTTCGCCGGCGCTCAGGAAGAATGGCTCGCGCGGCTGCTCGCGGACACCCCGGCGGCCCGGGCGCCCGGGTTCCGCACGTTCTACGCGGGACTGTCCCAGTCGCCGCGGGTCGCGGCCGCATTGCGGCTCTTCCGCGAGGAGGCGGACGCCGGAAGGCTGGCGGAGGATCCGGAGGCGCTGCTCGGCGCCCTCGGGACGTGGCAGCCGGTCCGCTGGGCGGCGCTCCGCGGCGGCGCGCCATCTCCCTGGGTCGAGGCGCTCTGCCCCGCCGCGCCCGCTGGCGAGAAGCCGCTCCGGCGCCTGGAGCGCGAGTGCGCGCAGGCGCTGGAGGTGTTCGCGCGGCTCTGGTTCGCGAAGGACCTCTCGCTCACCGGGTTCACCTCGCTGGCGGCGCTGCTCACCGCCCGCTGCGCCGGCATCGTCGCGCTCTGGCAGGAGTTGGGTGGTGGCGAACCCCCGCCCTGACGATTAGCATCCCCTGTCGCTTCGAGGAGGAGTCGGACATGGACAGCTGGTCATCGGCAGCACCAGTCAGCCGCACCCGCACCGCCGAGTTCATGGCCTCGGTCTACCGCTGGATGGCCTTCGGCCTGGGGCTGACCGGAATCGTCGCCTGGGCGGTCACCAGCTCCCCAAGCCTGCTCAGGGTGTTCTACCAGGTGGACGAGGCCGGGAACCTGCATTCCGCGCCGGCGATGTGGGTCGCGCTGATCGCCTGGTTCCTGCTCGGCGTCGCGTTCAACCCGATCGCGCAGCGCGCGGCCATTGGCGCAGCCGTCGCCATGTTCCTGACCTTCTGCGCACTCTCGGGAGTGGTCTTCTCCAGCATCGTCTTCCAGTACACCCAGGCGTCCATCTTCACCACGCTGTTCGTCACCGGCGGCGCCTTCTTCGGGCTCTCCGTGTACGGCACGGTCACCAAGCGCAACCTCGATGCCTGGCGCAGCTTCCTCTTCATGGGGCTGATCGGGATCATCCTCGCCGGCATCGTGAACATCTTCGTGCGGAGCAGCGGCCTGGAGTTCGTCCTCTCTTGCGCCGGCGTGCTCGTCTTCGCCGGTCTGACGGCTTACGACACGCAGAAGTTGCGGCAGCTGGGCGAGACGGGTGAGCAGCGACACGCGCTGATCGGCGCGCTGGTGTTGTATCTGGACTTCGTCAACCTGTTCCTCTTCCTGCTCAGGTTCATGGGTCGGCGGCGTGACTGAGAACGCGCCCGGCCGCTGGGACCGGGGCGCGTTCTTCGACGTCGACGGGACGCTGGTCGCCACCAACGTCGTCGACGCGTACGCCTACTACGTGTTCCACCGCGGAACGATCTTCGGCACCACGCAGCGGCTGCTGCGAGGCCTGGCGATGGCGCCGATCTACGCGCTCAGCAACCGCATGAACCGGAAGGTCTTCAACGAGCTGTTCTACCGGTCCTATCGCGGGCTCTCCGAAGACCGGCTGGTCGAGCTCTCGCAGGACCTCTGCGACAAGGTCCTCAAGCCCGCGGTCTACCCGGGGGCCCTGGACATCATCGCTGAGTGCCGCAAGGCGGGCTGCAAGATCGTCCTCTGCACCGGCGCCATCGACATCACCATGCGCCCGCTCGTGGAGTACCTGGGCGCGGACGACCTGATCGCGAACTCGCTCCAGTTCGTCGAGGGATTCGCCACCGGCAAGGTGATCCCGCCCATCGTCGAGGGAGCGAACAAGGCCAACCGGGTCCGCGAGTATTGCGCCCGGCACGGGTTGCGACTGGACGTCTCGCATGCATACAGCGACTCACTCTCGGACTACCCGATGCTCGCAGTGGTAGGCCGGCCCACCGCGGTCAATCCGGACCGGCGGCTCCGATCGCATGCGCGCGCCTACGAGTGGCCGATCCTCGACCTGATGCTGACCGGGCGTAAACACTTGCCCCGCTGAACGCCGGGCTGACCAGCTTGGCACCGCTCGGCGGGCTACGCACCTTCCCCTATGCGGCGGTGGGGCGGGTTTGCTGCGATCGTGTTGGCGTTCGGCTGTCAACAGGCCTCCCCTGAGGACGGCCGACCGCCGGATGTGGTGACCGAATCGCCCGACGCGGGACCGGACGGCGGCGACCTCATCCACCGCATCTGGCCGCCTCCGCGGCCGGACTACGTGAACCCCGTCCCAGTGGAAAACCAGCGGCCCGGCGACCCCTCCTGGAACCGCGGCTTCACCCGCCCAAGCCCGAACCAGCCGGAGCTCGAGGCCTACGCCGATCGGGTCAGCGCCAAGGCGGGCGACACCGTGAATCTGATGGTGAGGGCCGCCAACGCCGGACGCGGCGCAAACTGGACCCTCCACCGCATCGGCTGGTACGGGGGCGCCGGGGCTCGGGCGCTGAAGAGCGGATCGAATTCCATCGGCCCGCAGCCCGCCTGCCCGACCAACTCCACCACGAAACTGATCCGCTGCTCGTGGACACCGACGTTCGCGGTTCAAATTCCCCCGGATGCCCTGAGCGGGCTCTACCTGGTGCGGATCATCGACGACCGCGACAACTTCGGCGTGCAGGTCCCCGTGGTGGTGAAGGACGACCGCCCCGCGGATCTCCTGATGGAGTCCGCGGTGCTCACCGCTCAAGCGTACAACGACTGGGGCGGCGCCGGTCTCTACGCGCCCTCCAGCGGATTCGCCGTGCAGGTGAGCTTCGATCGCCCCTACAGGAGCGACCGCGGGTCCGGCCAGATGCTGCGCTATGAGGCGCGGATGGCGCGCTTCCTCGAGCGCTACGGCTACGACGTGACCTACACCACGAACCTCGACGTCGCGCGCGAGGGCGCCGCCGCGCTGCTCAAGCGCGGCGCGTTCCTGTCCGTCGGGCACGACGAGTACTGGCCGGGAGAGGAGCGCGATGCAGTGGACGGATCCCGCGACGCCGGCATGCCCATCTATTTCTTCGGCGCCAATGCCGCGTACTGGAAGGTACGGCTCTCCGATCCCGGCGTGGACGGGAATGCCCGCATGGTGACCTGCTACAAGCGAAGGCCGCAGAACGACCCGCTTGCCGGCACTCCCCAGCAGACCGGCCGGTACCGGGACGACCCCATCAACCGTCCCGAGGAGCGGCTGGTCGGCACCATGTACGAGAGCTGGATGCTGTTCGGCCAGTCCTGGCTGGTCAGCGATCCCACGCACGCCATCTACGAGGGCACCGGCTTCCGGGCGGGCGACACCATTCCCCAACTCGTCGGCGACGAATACGACCGCACCTTCGAGCTCGCCACGCCTTCGCCGGTCGAGGTGATCGCGCGCTCGCCGCTGGTGGACGCCGAAGGCAAACCCGGCATTTCCGAGGCGACCGCCCACAGGGCGCCGAGCGGAGCGCTGGTCTTCGGAGCGGGTACCATCAACTGGGCCATGGGCCTCGACGGAGCGAGGCGCGACCCGCGCGTCGAGCGCATGACGGCGAATTTGCTGCGGCTCGGCCTGAAGCTGCCGGTACCCGCCGAGCTGCGCTCCGTCAGCGCCCCGGTCGTCCCACCGACCGAGGCGCAGTGGTCTTCGTCCGTCCGAACGCTGGTCAAAGGGATGCCGGGGCCGGCGGGCGTGGCCCAGATGCCGGACGGAACGTTCGTCATCGCGGACCCTCGCGCGAACCGCGTCTGGCAGACGGACGGCTCGGGCAGGTTCTGGCCGTTTGCCGGAGACGGAAATCCCTCCGGAAACCTGGCGTACGACAACGTGCCAGCGCTCCAGGCGCGCTTCTTCGGGCCTACCGCGGTCCTGCCCGATGCGGCGGGGAATCTGTACGTCGCCGACACGCATGACTGCGCCATCCGGAAGGTCGCCAATGACGCGAATCGTACCGTCAGCATCGTCGCCGGCACGTTCATGAGCGACGGATATGCGGACGGTCCAGCGGGAAAGACCCTCCTGTCGTACCCGATGGGGATGGCCTGGCTGAACTCCACGCAAATCGTGTTCGCCGATTCCGGCAACCAGGCGATTCGCGTGTTCGACGTGACCACCCGCGCTGTGACGACACTGGCAGTCACCCGCTGGGGAGATGACCAGGACGGGCCCGCTGCTCGCGCTACGTTCTACTATCCCACCGCCGTGGCCGTCGCACCGGACGGGCGCGTGTTCTTCGTCGCCAGCTCGGCGGGGAAGATCAAGGTGATCGGAACCGACACGGCACGCACCGTCACCACGCTCGTGGGCGGCGGCCTCGGATTCGCAGACGGGGTGGGAACCGACGCGCGCTTGCAGCCACAGATGGGGATGCTCTGGTTCAATGGCGGATTGGTCGTCTCCGACCCGGGGAACCAGCGGCTGCGCTGGGTCGTCCCTGGCGCTGGGGCCGGCAGCACCACGGTCAAGACGTGGGCGGGGAGCGGCAACTCCGGCACCGACGACGGCGCAGCGTCGAGCGCCACGTTCCAGGTGCCGTTAGGCCTGTGGCGAGGCAAAGACGGCAACGTGTACGTGGTGGACGGCACCGCCGGAACCCTGCGGGTGGTCGAGCCTTAATCTACCGTCCAACCTGTCGCAACGACTACTTTTTTTAGGCACCTCACCGCGCGCGCAGGCCACGTCCGCTTGACAATGAATTCAACACGCGTAGAATTCATCGAGTGTTGAATTCAGCGAGACCGAAGACGGGGCGGCGGGTGGGCGGCGGCGACTCGCGTGGAGCGATCCTGCGCGCTGCCCGGCGCCTCTTCGCCGAGCGCGGTTACGACGGAGCCAGCGTGCGGGCGGTAGCGGCGAAAGCGCGGGTCGATCCCGCGCTGGTACTCCACTTCTTCGGTTCGAAGGCGGAGCTGTTCGCCGCCAGCCTGGAGTTGCCGGTGGACCCGGCGGAGCTGCAGGCGCTGTTGCACGGCGAGCGCGAGACGCTCGGACGCCGCATCGCGGAGTTCTACCTGCACCGGGTGTTCCGCGAACGCCGCGCGACCGCGCTCTCTCTACTGCGCTCGTGCGTGAGCAACCCCGAAGCGGCGGCGATGCTGCGCCGGGTGATCGAGGGCAGCGTGGTGGCGCTGCTCGAGCAGCGGTTTCCCGGCGAAGAGGCCGCCCTGCGGGGCGAGCTGTGCGCCAGCCACATGATCGGTCTCTTTCTCGCGCGGCACATCCTCGGGGTGGAGCCGCTGGCGTCGGAGGATGAGGAGCGGCTGATCGACATCGTCGCTCCCGCCTTGCAGCACTATCTGAGCGCGCCCCTGCCGCGCAGGAGGTCGCTCGAATGAAGCGCGTCCTCGTGGTCATCGCGCTGGCCAGCTTGCACTCCGCCACGGGTTGCTCGCGAGGCCATCGAGAGCGCGAATACCAGGGAATCGTGGAGTTGCACGAGCGGGTGCTCTCGTTCGAGGTGCCCGGACGCGTGACGGCGCTCAAGGTCCGCCGCGGCGAGCGGGTGGAGGCCGGGCAGGTGCTGGCCGTCCTGGACGACTCGCTGGAGCTTCCCCAGCGCCAGGCCAAGGCCGCGGAGGCGCGGGCGGCGGACGCGCAGCTCGATCTCTTGAAGGCCGGCTCGCGCGCCGAGGACATCCGCGCAGCCGAGGCGCAGCTCCGGGGCGCCAAGGCGGCGGAGGAGACGGCACGCGACAACTTCGAGCGCACCCGCAAATTGTACGCGGACGGCACGGTGCCCCCAGCGCGACTGGACGAGGTGCGCGGCCAGTACGAGCGCGCCCAGGCCGACCGCCAGTCGGCGGAGGAGCGGGTCCTGGCGCTGCGCGCAGGAGCGCGATCGCAGGAGGTCCGTGCCGCGATCGCCCGTAGCTCGCAGGCGCAGGCGGTGCTGGACGCCGCCGACGCGCGCCTTGCGCGGTTCGTGCTCCGCGCCGAGGCAACCGGAGCGATCCTCGACACCCACGCCGAGCCCGGCGAAGTACTGCAGCCGGGCACGCCGGTGGTCACGCTCGGCGAGACCCGGCGGCCCTACATCGACGTGTTCGTGCCGCAGACGGACCTCGCGGGGATGGGCCCGGGCACGCCGGCGGAAGTGCGCGTCGATGCGTACCCTGGACAGGTCTTCCGCGGCGCCGTGGAGGTGGTGGGCCGCACGCTGGAGTTCACGCCCCGCTACCTCTTCTCCGACAAGGAACGGCCCAATCTGGTGGTTCGCGTCCGCGTCGACGTCGAAGACTCGCAGGAGAGGCTCCACGCCGGCGTGCCTGCGTTCGCGTGGATCGCGCCCCAGTTGGAGGCGCGCAAATGAGCGCCGAGCCGATCATCCGGACCGAGCACCTCTCGCGCCGGTTCGGCGATCTGGTCGCGGTCCGCGACGTCACCCTGGAGGTGCAGCGGGGCGAGATCTTCGGCGTGCTTGGGCCCAACGGCGCGGGAAAGAGCACCACCATCCGCATGCTCTGCGGCATCCTCGATCCCTCCGGCGGGCGCGGGACCGTGGTGGGCTACGACATCGCCCGCGATGCCGAGCGCATCAAGGAGCGCATCGGCTACATGACCCAGCGCTTCTCGCTCTACGAGGACTTGACCGTCTTCGAGAACCTTCGCTTCTACGCCGGGGTGTACTCCGTCCCCAGCGCGGAACGGGCCGCCCGCATCGAGCAGATGCTCGCGCAGACCGGCTTGTCGGAGCGTCGAGACCAGATCTGCGGGACGCTCTCTGGAGGGTGGAAGCAGCGTGTGGCGCTCGCCTGCGCCACGCTCCACCGCCCGCCGCTGATCTTCCTCGACGAACCTACCGCCGGCGTCGATCCGGTCAGCCGCCGGGAGTTCTGGGAACAGATCCACCAGCTCTCCGCCCAGGGAACCACGGTGGTCGTCACCACTCATTACATGGACGAGGCCGAGCGCTGCCACCGGCTGGCCTTCATCTTCCGCGGAGGAGTGCTCGACGTCGGCACGCCCGCGGAGATCGTCCGGCGGCGCGGCTTGCGTGTCGCCGAGCTGGAGGTCGACGATGCGCCAGCCGCCGCGGCTGCGCTTCGCGCCCTGCCACAGGTGGACGAGGTCGCACACTACGGGCGCACGCTGCGGCTCGCTACGCGCGGCGCGGATCCGGAAGAGCTCGCGCGCCAGGTGCTGGGGGCCGCCGTGCGGGCGTCGCGGCCCGCACGCGCGACGGTCGAGGATGCGTTCGTGTCCATGGTCCGGCACGACGCGGCGAGGGCGGCGTGAGGACCATTCTGGGACGGCTCTGGGCGATCTCCCTGAAGGAGCTGCTCCAGCTTCGCCGCGACCGCCTTACCTTGGCGATGATGGTCGCGCTGCCCGTCCTGCAGCTGCTGCTCTTCGGGTATGCGATCGACACCGACGTCCGCCACATTCCCACCGTCGTCTACGACCAGGACCGTTCCGCCCAGTCACGCGACTTCGCCCAGGGGATGCGGGCGACGGGGTTCTATGACCTTGCCGGCGAGGTCCAGAGCTACGACGAGATCTCGCGCGCGCTGCGGAAAGGAGATGCCCGCGTCGCGCTGGTGGTCCCGCCGGGCTACGCCAGCGATCTGGCGCGGGGTCGCACCGCGACGCTCCAGTTGGTGGTGGACGGAAGCGACCCGCAGACCGTGGCCAGCGCCACCAACACGGCCGCAGGGATCGCGAGGGCGAGATCGCTGCAGCCGCCACGGATCGTGGTGGAACCGACCACCTGGTACAACCCGGACCTCAAGACCAGCGTCTACATCGTCCCGGGCCTGGTGGGCGTGATCCTCACCATGACGATGGTGATGCTCACGGCCATGGCCATCGCGCGGGAGCGCGAGCGGGGCACCCTCGAGCAACTCATCGTCACGCCCCTGCGCAGCGGCGAGTTGATCGTCGGCAAGATCCTGCCCTACGTCGCGATGGGCTACGTGCAGATGACGCTGATCCTGGTGCTGGGCGGACTGGTCTTTGGCGTCCCGTTCCGGGGATCGCTGTCGCTGCTCTATTCGGTGGCCTTTCTTTTCATCGCGGCCAACCTCGCGCTGGGGCTCTTCTTCTCCACACTCGCGAAGACCCAGCAGCAGGCGATGCAGATGAGCTTCTTCTTCCTGCTGCCCAACATCCTCCTCTCCGGGTTCATGTTTCCCTGGGAAGCGATGCCCCAAGTGGCCCAGTGGCTTTCGCAGGCCCTGCCGCTGACCCATTTCCTCCGGATCGTGCGCGGAATTACGCTGAAAGGCAGCGGATTCCGGGACGTTGCGGGAGAGCTCGCCTGGCTGGGGGGCATCCTGATGGCACTCCTCGTGCTCGCTTCCTCCCGCTTCAGCAAGAAGCTCGCCTGAAGGGCGGACGCTGCAACCGGGCAGGGTTTCGGGTAAAACCGCCCTCCCATGCGTTCGTTGGACAGGCTTCGCCAGAGCTACGACGAGGACTCGCAGGTCGTCATCCAGGAAAAGCGATCCCCGCCGCGCATGCTCTTCTCCGATACCGAGATCCTCCTCGAGGAGATTCCGGTCGGGACGCGCGTCGTCTTTCCCAACCCGCCGATCGAAGAGCTGGCCAACTGGCGCGCCGCGATCCGCTGGGCCATCAACCATCCCGAAGGTTGCGATCCGCTGCATGCGCAGCTGCGGCCAGGGATGAAGGTCGTCATCGCCATCGACGACATCTCCCTGCCGCTGCCGCCCATGCGCACGCCCGACGTCCGGCAGATCATGCTGGAGATCGTGCTGCCGCTGCTCGCCGATTCCGGCGTGGACGACGTGCACCTCGTGATCGCGAACGCTCTCCACCGCCGCATGACGGAGGCGGAGATGCGGCGGATGGTGGGCTCGAAGATCTTCGATGCGTACTATCCCGACCATTACACCAACCACGACGCGGAGGAGCCGGGAGCGATCGCGGAGTTGGGCACGACGGAAGCGGGCGAGAAGGTCCGGGTCTCGCGGCGGGCCACCGAGGCGGACCTCGTCATCTACCTGAACGTAAACTTCGTCCCCATGGACGGAGGCCACAAGTCCGTCGGCACCGGCCTGACCGACTACCTGGGCCTGCGCGCCCACCACACGCCGCAGGCCATCCGGGGCTCGAAGAGCTACATGGAGCCGAAGCATTCGGAGCTGCACAGCTCCGTCGATCGCATCGGCCGCGTCATCGATCAGCACCTCAACGTCTTCCACGTCGAGACGGCCCTGAACAACAAGATGTTCGACGGGCCGATGGCCTTCCTGGGAAAGCGCGAGGAGGACTTCACCGACCTCGATCGCGCGGCGCTGGCGGGTTTGCGCTGGACGCTGCAGAAGACGCCGCGGGCGCTGCGCCAGAACATCTTCCACAAGGTCCCGGCGGCGTACGGGCTGATCGCCTGCGCGGCGGGGCGCACGGAGCTGGCGCACGAAAAGATCCTGCAGGCCTGCCGGCGCCAGCTCTTCGTCAAGGTCCGGGGGCAGGCGGACATCCTGATCGCCGGCATTCCGTACATCAGTCCCTACAACGTCAACTCGATCCTCAATCCGCTGCTCGTGCAGGTGATGGCCTGCGGGTACTTCTTCAACATGAACCGGGGCGTCCCGCTGGTGAGGAAGGGCGGCACCCTGATCCTGACGCATCCCTGCATGGACGAGTTCGACCCTGTCCAGCACCCCAGTTACATCGAGTTCTTCCACCGCCTGCTGCCGGAGACCACGGACGCGATGACCCTGCACATGAAGTACGAGCGGGAGTTCGCGCAGAACCCGTCGTACGTCCACCTATACCGCAAGGGCAACGCGTATCACGGCGCCCACCCCTTCTACATGTGGTACTGGGGCGAGAACGGCCGCCAGCACCTGGGCCAGATCATCGCGGTCGGGACCGAGAACACCCACGTCCCGGAGCTGATGGGCTGGGAGCGCGCCGACACGCTCGCGGAAGCGATCGACATGGCGCGGGGGCGGCAAGGGCGGTCGGCGGAGATCACGCTCATGCACCACCCGCCGATGGTGATGACGGAGGTTGCGCCGGCGGCGGACCAGGGCGTGCGCCAGCTTCCCGAGCACGGCGGCGGCTCGGCCACCAAGCCGGGGATCGCGGCAAAGGAACAACCTTGAGCATCGATCTCGAGAAAGCCCTGCGCGGGCGCGAGATCCTCATCACCGGCGTCACCGGCTTCCTCGGCAAGGTGGCGCTCACGATGCTGCTCGACCGGTATCCCGAGGTGGGCAAGCTCTACGTCCTGGTGCGGCCCCGCGCCGGTGGCACCGCCGACGATCGGTTCTTCGGGAAAGTCGCGTCGTCTCCACCCTTCCGCCCCTTGCGCGAGCGCCACGGCGACGGATTCGACGCTTTCCTTCGAGAAAAATGCGTCGCGCTGGCCGGCGACATCACCGATCCGCTGCTCGGCCTCTCGGCCCGGCAGGTCGGCTCTCTGAAAGGGAAGCTCGCCTGCGTGATCAACTCGGCCGGGCTGGTCACCTTCAACCCCTCGCTGGAGCTCGCCGTCAGCGTCAACACGGAGGGTGCGAAGAACGCCGCCGACCTCTGCAAGGAGACCGGCGCCACGCTCGTCCACATCTCCACCTGTTTCGTCGCCGGAGCGCGGCGGGGGCCCGTCTTCGAGGACGAGCCGCTGGTCGGGAGCTACCCGAAAGCGCACGATCTCGATCCTGCTGCCCGGGTCCCTTTCTCCGCCGACGCGGAGCTGAAGGACGTCGCCGCGCTGGTGGCGAGGCTGCGCGCGCAGGCCGACGACACCGCCCTGGCGGCGCAGTTCCGGGCGGACGCCGTGGAGCGCCTGGAGGAGGAAGGCCGGGACCCCGCCGACGAAAGGGCGTTGCGCCTGGCGGCAGGACGCGAGCGCAAGCTGTGGCTCTCGCAGCAGCTGGTGCAGGCCGGCATGGACCGCGCGCGTGCGTGGGGCTGGCCCAACACGTACACGTACACGAAGTCGATGGGAGAGCAGGCCATCGCCGCGAGCGGCTGCAAGTACGCGCTGGTGCGTCCGGCGATCGTGGAGAGCGCCCTGCGCTTCCCCTTCCCGGGATGGAACGAGGGCTTCACCACTTCCGCGCCGCTGGTGTTCATGGGCCTCAAGGGCCAGCGCGTGTTCCCCACGGGACACAAGCTGGTACTCGACCTGATCCCGGTCGACCTGGTCGCGGCCGGGATCCTCGGCGTGGCGGGCGCCGCCTGCGCGGACCAGCTGGAGCAGCGCGTGTTCCAGCTCGCTTCCGGCGACGTCAATCCGTTCTACGTCCGCCGCTCGGTCGAGCTGGTCGCGCTCTACAAGCGGCGCAAGATGGAGGAGCGCGTCGAGGAGGGAAAGCGCAGCGCGTTCGAGAACTGGATCGACACCTTCCTCGAGCCTTATCCGGCGTCCAAGGAACTGTACTTCGCCTCCAGCGCGCCGCTCTTCCGCGCCGCCGCCAAGGGATTGCGGAAGCTGATCGCGGATCGGGGGGCTTCTTGGGGCGCGCCACGCACGACCGCCTTGCTCGCGCGCGCGGACCAGGCGCTGGAGAGCGTCGACCGGCAGCTCGCGGTGCTGGAGATGACCTGGGAGCTGTTCCTGCCCTTCATCGCCGGCGAGCGCTTCATCTTCCAGTGCAAGCACACGCGGGAGCTCTGGGCGCGGCTCACGGCGGCGGACCGCGAGAGGCTTCCCTGGGACCCGGAGGCGATCGACTGGCGCACGTACTGGATGGAAGTCCACATGCGCGGCCTCGAGGAGTGGGTGTTCCCGGGACTTGAGGAGGAGAGCAAGGCGCTCAAGCGGGAGGTGGCGCAGCCGAAGGACCTCCTCGCGCTCCTGGCGGCCTCACAGAACGCGTTCGGGCAGCGCGTCGCGCTCCGGTTCTTCGCGGGCGAGGACAGCGCGGCGGAGCTGGCGCGGACCCGGGACGACCGGGTCACGTACGACGAGCTGGCGCGCTTCTCCGACCGCGCCGGCCGCGGCCTGCAGGCCGCGGGGGTGAAGCCCGGCGACCGTGTGCTCTTGATGTCCGAGAACCGGCCGGAGTGGGCGATGGCGTACTTCGGCATCCTCAAGGCGGGAGCCGCCGCTGCCCCGCTCGACCATGACCTTTCCGCGCAGGAGGTGGAGAATTGTGCCAAGGCCGCCGGCGCGGCCATCCTGATCGCCAGCCCGCGCGTCGCGGAACGCCTGGGCCGGCTTGCCGGTTTGCGCACCCTCACCCTGCCGGACGCCCTTCGCGGGTCCGACAAGGCCGGCCTGCCGCCGCTGCGCAAGAGCGCCGGCGCCGACGACGTCGCCTCCGTGCTCTTCACCAGCGGCACCACCGGAAAGCCCAAGGGCGTGCTGCTCACGCACCGGAACTTCTCCGCGCTGGCGGCGAAGCTGGCGGGCCTCTTCGATCTCCGCGTCGGCGAAGGCGTCCTCAGCGTCCTGCCCCTGCACCACACGTTCGAGTTCAGCTGTGGCCTCCTGGTTCCCTTGATGCTCGGAGCGGAGATCACCTACCTGGACGAGCTGACCGCCGAGCGCCTTTCGGAGGCGCTGAATACGGGCCGGATCCACGCCATGATCGGCGTCCCTGCCCTCTGGCAATTGCTCCACCGGCGTCTGACGCAGGAGCTGGCGGCGCAGCCCCGTACGGTCGAGGCGGCCATCCGCGCCGCGATGGCGCTCCACGGCGAGCTGCGCAACCGCACTCCGTTCAACGTCGGGAAGCTCCTCTTCTGGCCCATCCACAACCGGTTCGGCGGCAAGCTGCGCCTGCTGGTCTCCGGCGGCAGCGCGCTGTCGGAAGAGGTGCAGAAGGCGTTCCATGAGCTCGGGTTCGACCTGACCGAGGGCTATGGCCTCACCGAGGCCGCGCCGGTCCTGTCGGTGACGGTGCCGGAGAACAGGTTGCGCACGGGAAGCGTAGGCCCGCCGCTCCCCGGCGTCGAGATCCGCATCGAGGACCCGGACGCCGAGGGCGTCGGCGAGGTGCTGGCGAAGGGTCCGAACGTGATGGCAGGCTATCTCGACGATCCGTCGGCTACGCAGGAGGTGCTGTCGGACGGCTGGCTGCGCACCGGCGATCTCGGGAAGCTCGACGAGGAAGGCCATCTGACGTTGGTCGGCCGCAAGAAGGATCTGATCCTCGACGCCAGCGGCAAGAACGTCTACCCGGACGAGCTGGAGGAGCGGTACGGCGCGACGCCGCTGATCAAGGAGCTCTCCATCGTCGGTCTGCTGGACGGCAAGGGACAGGAGCGCATCGCTTGCCTCTGCGTGCCGGCAAGCCGCGAGGACCACGCTCGGGTGGAAGAGCACTTCGCCCGGGTCTCGGCCGAGCTGCCGTTCTGGAAGCGGGTGAAGATCCTGCACTTCTGGGAGGGCGATCTCCCCAAGACGGCGACGCGCAAGGTGAAGCGGCCGCTGGTGGCGGCGGAGCTGCTCCGGCTGGAGAAGGCCACGGCGGCGGCGACCCAATTCGCCACGCAGCCGGCGGGGAGCGACGCCTGGCTGTACGATCTGCTCGCGGATCTCGCCCAGAAGCCGCGGGGAACCGTGAACGCCCGGACGCGCATGGCGGCGGACCTGGGATTCGACTCGCTGCTCGTCGCCGAGCTGACCGTGGCCCTCGAGAAGGCGGGGGTGAAAGCGCCGACGGAAGCGCAAACCGCCGCGATCAGCACCGCCGGCGAGCTGGCCCGCCTGATCGAGAAGCGCGACGAGGCGCAGCCGCGCGACGAACAAGCCGCCGCGGCTCTCGAGGGCAATGACGCCGACATCCCGGTGCCCGGACCGGTGGCCGCCGCCGGGCGCGCGGCGATCGGATTCTTCCAGAAGGCGCTCTATGGCGGGGTGTTCGAGCTGGAGGTGACGGGCCAGGCCGGCGTTCCCTCGAGCGGAGCGTTCCTGGTCGCGGCGAATCACTCCAGCCATCTCGATGTGGGGCTGGTGAAGATCGCGCTGGGCGAGGAGGGCAAGAAGCTCGCCTCGCTGGCGGCAAGAGACTACTTCTTCGACAATGCCTGGAAGCGCGCCTGGTTCGGAAGCTTCACCAACCTGGTGCCGATCCAGCGGCGCGGCTCCCTCAAGGAATCGCTGCACACCGCGGTCCGCACGCTCGAGTACGGGTACCACCTGCTCATCTTCCCCGAGGGAACCAGGTCTGCGGACGGGAGCCTGCAGGAATTCAAGCCCGCCATCGCCTATCTCTCGTTCGCGGCCGGCGCGGACATCCTGCCCGTCTACCTGGAAGGCACCCACGAGGCGATGCCCAAGGGCGCCTTCCTGCCCGACCCGCGCAAGCGCCGGAAGCTGATCGTGCGTATCGGGCCGGTGCTCCGGCACGAAGAGCTGCGGGCCGCGACGCAGGGGCTCGCGCGATCGGCCGCGCACAAGGAGGTGACGCGGCTCGTCCGGCTCGCGATCGAGGCGCTGCGCGACGGCAGGCCCCCGCCGGAGATCGGCCGGCCCGGGCGGCTGCTGGAGGCTTCCCGGTGAAGGTCCTGGTGACCGGCGGGACTGGATTCCTGGGGTCCACGTTGGTCCCGCTGCTGCGCGAGGCGGGCCACGAGGTCCGCGTGCTGGTGCGCTCGGACGAGCCGTTCCCCGGCGCCGAGAGCGTAAAAGGCGACGTGCGCGACCCCGAGTCGATCCGCCGCGCGTTGGACGGCGTGGAAGGCCTGTACCACCTGGCCGGGCTGGTGAGCCGCGATCCCGCCGACGCGCGCAGGATGTACGAGCTGCACGTGGACGGGACTCGCCACCTGCTCGAGGCCGCTGCCCGCGCAAAGCTGAAGCGGATCGTCCTCGCCTCGTCCTCGGGGACGATCGGGGTCTCGCGGGTCCGGAGGGTCGCGACCGAAGAGGACGACTACCCCATCGAGACCGTCGGCAGGTGGCCCTACTACCTGAGCAAGATCTACGAAGAGAAGATCGCCGTCGAGCTCTCGCGCCGCGGACTGCCAGTGGTGATCCTCAACCCCTCGCTCCTGCTGGGCCCGGGCGACGGGCGGATGTCCTCCACCCAGGACATCTTCCGCTTCCTGATGGGGCGCATCCCCGTGATGCCGCGAGGCGGGATCTCCTTCGTCGACGTCCGCGACGCCGCCCAGGCCTTCCTGGCTGCGCTCACGAAGGGCAACGTCGGCGAGCGGCACCTGATCGGCGCCGCCAACTGGGAGTTCACCGAGTTCTTCGCGCGGCTCGGCCGCATCGCTCACCGGCCGCCTCCGCTGCTCCGTATGCCGTCCCCCCTGAAAGTGGCCGCCGCCCATTGGCTGGAGAGATGGGCGCGGGATCGCGGCCGCGAGCCCGAGCTCCCAGCGAGCGACGTGGAGATGGGCGAGTGCTGGTTCTTCATCGACTCGACCAAGAGCGAGCGTCTTCTTGGCTTCCGCCCCCGCGACCCGGTGGAGACCCTGAGCGACACGGTGCGGTACGTGCAGCACCACTTCGTGGGCAACGCGTAGTGGCGATCGAGGAAGGCCAGGAATGATGTCGTCCTTCGCCTGCATCCAGCAGCACCAGCACGAGACCGTCGCGGAGCGCGACGGGTGCGACGCGCAAACGCACGACGCCATGTCCCTGGTGAAGATGTCCCAGGTAGGGTTCACGGGCCCCGCCAAGATCCGACGCGTCTACGAGCCAGGGCGCGTCGAGCGGCGGAACGGTCTGGAGGTCGTCGTCTTCTCCGAAGAGCAGATCGTGCCCTGGGTGCTCGGGGACGACGAGGAGGAGTGATGCTCCTTTATGTGGCTCGGCATGCGCAGACCGCCTCGTCCGCGGTGGACTCGTTCAACGGCCAGCGTGAGCTCCCGCTGACGGAGCACGGCCGCGAGCAGGCGCGCAAGCTCGGCCAGCGCCTCGCCGGCGTCCGGTTCACCGCCGTCTACCGCTCGCCGCTCGGGCGCACGGCGGAAACGGCCGCGCTGATCGCACCGCAGATTCCGGCGCAGGTCGTTCCCTGCCTGATCGAGATCGACTACGGCCGCTGGGAAGGCCTCTCTCCGGAGCAGGCTCGTGCGCTCGATCCGCGGCGGTACGACGCCTGGGTTGCGGACCCGGTGAGCACCTCGCCTCCCGGCGGCGAAACCGCGGCGCAAGTCGCGGAGCGCGCGCTCGCAGCCATCGAGCAGATCCGTTCGCGCCACCCCGGCGGGGATGAGCGCGTTCTCGCGGTCTCGCACAAGGCGACGCTGCGCATTCTCGCAGCGGCGCTCACCGGAGCGCCTGTCGCCGCGTACCGGACGCGCTGGGCGCAGGACGAGTGCGCGCTGAACCTCCTCGAGCTGCGCGCCGGCAAGGATCCTTACCTGCGGCTCTGGAACGATACCGCCCATCTGGGGCCCGATCCGGGCGCGACCACTCGGGGAGGAAAATCGTGACCGATGAGGATCAGATCGCTCGGCGCTCGAACAGGAACGCGCAGTCTTCCTTGCGGGCGCCCGATGCGTCGGCCACCGCGAATTGCCGCCGCTTGCCGGTGGTCGAGAACGCGTGCATGACGGCGCTGCCGTACTGGCCCGCCTTGTTCACGGCGTAGAAGCTGATGTCGAAATTCGGCCGCCCGGGCGCCGCCAGCAGGCGCTTCTCGCGCGTGGTCCGGGCGATCCGCTCCAGCGTCATCAGGCAAGCCTCGCGCGGGTGCTTCCCCTGCCGCATGAGCTCGACCGTGAGATGGCCGCCGCTCACCAGGATGTTCGCCTCACCCCGTCCGGTGCTGCCCGCCGACCCCACTTCGTTGTCGGTGAAGCATCCGGCGCCGAGGATGGGCGAGTCGCCCACGCGGCCCGGCATCTTGAAGAACAGCCCGCTCGTCGACGTGCACCCGCCCAGGTCGCCGCGCCCGTCGACCGCGGAAAGATGGATGGTGCCACCCCGCTGGGGCTTCCGGAACTCGTCCCAGCCGAACTCCTGGATGAATTCCTTCACCTCGGGCGGGTAGTGGTCCGGGTCCGGCTCCAGCCACTTGTCCTTTTCGGATAGGTTCTGCTTCCAGAACAGCCAGACTTTGCGTGCTTTCTCCGTGAGGAGATTTTCGTTGGGAAAGCCGTGCATGGTGGCGAAGTGCCGGGCGCCAGGGCCGACCAGGAGAACGTGGTCGGTGGTCTCCATCACCAGCTTCGCGACCCTGGTAGGGTTCTTCACCCCCTCCAGCGCCGCCACCGCCCCGGCGCGGGCCGTGGGACCGTGCATCACGCAGGCATCGAGCTGGACCACTCCTTCCTCGTTGGGAACGCCTCCGTACCCGACGGTCATGTCCGCGGGATCGTCCTCGACCAGGTTCACGCCCGCGATCGCCGCGTCGAGCGGGTCCGCTCCTTCCTGCATGCGCCGGACGGCGAGCTCTACCGCTTTCAGGCCGTTGCCCGACGAGATGGCCACCGGTCGCGATGCCTTCTGTGCGCGCCCCGCCTGCGCCAGGGCGGCCGCGGCCGCCGCCGTTCCGAGCAGCTTCCTCCTCGACAAGGTCATTCGCTCTCCAGGGAAGCGACGTCGCGCCCGGTGATGCCCAGCAGGTACAGGATCGCGTCCAGGCCCATGGCCGAGATGGACGTGTGCGCCGCCTCGCGGAGCTTGGGTCTGGCATGGAAGGCGATGCCGTGCCCGGCCTTCTGCAGCATCAGCAGATCGTTCGCCCCGTCGCCGATCGCGATCACCTGATCGAGCGGCACCTTCTCGCGCCGCGCCAGCTCCTCCAGGATGTCCGCTTTGCGCTGCCCGTTGACGATGGGTCCGATCACCCGGCCGGTGAGAACGCCGCTCTCGATCTCCAGCGTGTTGCTCCAGGCAAAATCGATCCCGAGGCGTTTCTGCAGCGCCTCGGCCGCCACCGAGAAGCCGCCCGAGATCACCGCGGTCCGGTACCCGAGGCGCTGGAGCACGCGCAAGAGCGTCTCCGCCCCTTCCGTCAGAGGAAGGCTCGCGGCCAGCTCGTAGAGGACGCGCGCGTCGAGCCCTCGGAGCAGCGCCACGCGCTCGCGGAGGCTCTGGTCGTAGTCCATCTCGCCCATCATCGCCCGCCGGGTGATGGCCTTGACCTGATCTCCGACGCCGTGCGCGCGGGCCAACTCGTCGATGACCTCGATGCGGATGAGCGTCGAGTCCATGTCCATCACGATCAGCCGCTTGCTGCGCCGGAGCAGGGTCTCCCGCTGCAGCGCGCAGTCGAAGGCGCCTTCCCCGGCCGCGGCCAGCAGGGCGCGCTTGAGCGGAAGGACGTCGCCCTGCAGCGAGACGGCGAACTCCACCGACGCCAGCCCGCCCTCGGAAAGCCGGTAGATCCGCTCGATGTTCGCGCCGTGCGCCGCCAGGACCTCCGACACGGCCTGTAGCTGCGACGGCCCGATCGTGCGCGCGATCAGCGTGAGCGCGTACCGCTGCGGCTCCTCGGGCTGCGGCGCTTCGGGCTTGCGGTAGTCGAGCGAGAGCCCGAGCCCCCTGGCGATGAAGAGGAGCTCCTTGATCAGCGCCGGCTCGTCCTCCGTCTCCACGGCGAAGCCGAGGGTCAAGAGGTCCTGCACCACCACCTGCTCCACGTCGGAGAGCCGCACGTTCGCTTGCGCCAGCGCTCGCGAGATGCGGGCCGTGATGCCGGGAGCGTCGCGCCCGGTGAACGTCAAAATCAACTCGCCCACCCGAATCCCTCAGGCCACCTGCGATCCGCAGGCCCGGCACTTTCGGGCAGCGGCCGGGATCAGCTCGAGGCATTGCGGGCAGCTCTTGGTCGCCGGCGCCGCGGCCGGCTTCTCCAGGAACGCCTTGATGAGAAGGAATACGACCACGGCGACCACAAAGAAGTCGATGATGCGGCCCGCCAGGTCGCCATACTTGATGGCGTTCTGCCCCGAGAGCACGATCTGGGCATTGCGCCACTCGCCGCCGGGCAGCACGAGGCCCACGATCGGCATCACCACGTCCTCCACAATCCCCGAGACGACCTTGCCGACTGCCGCGCCGATCACGACGCCGACCGCCAGCGCGAACGCGTTCTGCTTGAGGAGGAACTCCCGGAACTCCTTCGTCGTTGCCTTCATCATACGACCTCGATCGCATGCCGCCCGCCAGGTAGGCAAGCCGTTGTTGTGGGGTGCGGCCTTGCGTGTTATCCCCAGCGCGGATGGACCGTCCGCAGATTTCCGTCGTTATTCCGCTATTCAACGAAGTGGAGAGCGTCCGGGCATTGCTCGACGAGCTCTTCGGCGAGCTCGCGAAGCTCGGGCGGAGCTACGAGGTGATCTGCGTCGATGACGGCTCTCGCGACGGAACGTTCGAGGAGCTGGCGCGCCTGGCTGCCCAGCGGCGCGAGCTGCGCGTCATCCGGTTCCGCCTCAACTTCGGCCAGACGGCGGCGATGAGCGCCGGAATCGAGGCGGCGCGAGGCGATGTGATCGTCCCCATGGACGGCGATCTCCAGAATGACCCCGCGGACATCGGCAAGCTGCTGGCGCAACTGGACTCCGGCTACGACGTGGTCTCCGGCTGGCGGAGGAACCGGCAGGACAGGGAGTTCGGGCGCAAGCTTCCCAGCCGCATCGCCAACCGGCTGATCTCGTCGATCTCCGGCGTGCGGCTGCACGACTACGGCTGCTCGCTGAAGGCGTATCGCCGCGACGTGCTGCGCGACGTGAAACTGTACGGGGAGATGCACCGCTTCATCCCCATCTACGCCTCCTGGCAAGGCGCCCGCGTGAGCGAGCTGGTGGTCAACCACCGGGCGCGTCGCGCCGGGCGATCGAAGTACGGGTTCTCGCGCACCTTCAAGGTGGTGCTGGATCTCATGGTGGTGAAGTTCCTCGCCAGCTTCGCCACCAAGCCCATCTACGTCTTCGGTGGGTTCGGCCTGATCTCGCTCGCCTGCGCTCTGGGCGCTTTCCTCTGGGCGCTGTACTACAAGCTCGCCGGGCTGAAGGACTTCGTCCAGACCCCGCTGCCCCTGGTGACGGTGATGTTCACCCTGGTCGGCGCGCTCAGCTTGCTGATGGGCCTGCTGGCCGAGCTGGTGATCCGCACCTACTACGAGTCGCAGGACAAGCGCCCCTATCTGGTGGCCGAGGAGCTGAACCGGCCCGAGAAGGCGCTTCCCCGGGCCGTGGGGCAGTAGATGTGCGGCATCTGTGGTGAAGTCGATCTCGCCGGAGCCCCCGACGCGGACGGGATACGGCGGGCCGCGCGCGCCATCGCACACCGCGGACCGGACGCCGAAGGGTTCTTCTTCGACGGTCCGGCGGGGCTCGGCCATCGCCGGCTCTCGATCCTGGACCTCGAGTCCGGAGACCAGCCGATGGTCCGCGACGGCGTGGCCCTCGCGTTCAACGGCGAGGCGTACGACTTCGCCCCGCTGCGCGACGAGCTGCGGGCCAAGGGCCATCCGTTCACCAGCCGCAGCGACACCGAGGTCGTGCTGCGCGCGTATCTGGAATGGGGAGACGACTTCCCGGAGCGCGTCCACGGCATGTTCTCGCTGGCGATCTGGGATACGCGCCGGCGCAAGCTGGTCCTGGCGCGAGACCGGCTGGGCAAGAAGCCGCTCTATTATTTCGTCCGCGGGTCGCGCGTGGTCTTCGGCTCGGAGCTCAAGGCGCTCCTCGCCCATGGCGGCGTCCCACGGGAGCTGGATCCGGAAGCCCTGGTCCAGTACCTCGCCTGCGAGTACGTTCCCGCGCCCGCCACCATCCTGCGCGAGGTCCGCAAACTGCCGGCGGCGCACCTGGCGGTGCTCGACGAGCACGGCTTCCGCATTCGCCGCTACTGGGACGTCCCCGCTCCCTCCCGGGATCGGGTCTCCGCTCGAGAGGCGGCTCCAGAGCTGCTGCGCGTGCTCGATCGCGCGGTGGCGAAGCGCCTGGTCGCGGACGTGCCGGTCGGGGTGTTCCTTTCCGGCGGCGTGGACTCGACCTCCATCGCCGCGCTGGCCGTCCGGCACAAGAATCCGCTGCAGACGTTCTCCATCGGCTTCGTCGAGGAGAGCTTCGACGAATCGCCCTGGGCGCGGCTGGCCGCCGACCGCCTGGGCACCGAGCACGTATCGCAGAAGTTCTCGGGACAGGACTGCCTCGACCTGATCCCGGCGGCCGCGGCGCAGCTGGACGAGCCGTTCGCGGACCCCAGCTTCTTGCCCACGCTGCTGCTGTCCCGCTTCACCCGCCGGCACGTCAAGGTGGCGCTGGCCGGCGATGGCGGCGACGAGCTGTTCGCCGGCTACGACCCGTTCCTGGCGCACCGGCCCGCGGCGCTCTTTGCGCGGGTACCCCGCCCGTTTCGTTCCTTGCTCCAGCGCTTGGTGCACCGGCTTCCCGCCTCCTCGCGGAACATGAGCCTCGACTTCCGGCTCAAGCAGTTCCTGCGCGGCGTCGACGCGCCGCCGTCGCTGCGGCACGCCTCCTGGATCGCTTCCTTCCTCCCGGGCGAGATCGGAGCGCTCCTCCAGCCCGGGCTCAGATCGCTGGCCTCGCCGGAGATCGCGTTCCGCCAGGTGCTGGAGGACGCGACGCGGAGCGGAGCGCGCCCCGGCTCCATCGACGAGGCGCTGCGCTACTACCTGACGCGGTACCTGGCGGACGACATCCTGGTGAAGGCGGACCGCGCCTCGATGGCCGCCTCGCTGGAGCTGCGCGCGCCCTACCTGGACACCGAGGTGGTGGAGCTCGCCGCGCGGCTACCCTGGCAACTCAAGATCTCTCTCACCCGCACCAAGGTGCTGCTCAAGCATGCCCTGCGCGGCCTGGTGCCCGACGAGATCCTGGGCCGCCCGAAGAAGGGCTTCGGCATCCCGGTGGCAGCGTGGATCCGTGGCCCGCTGCGCCCCTTGTTCGAGGAGCTGCTCTCGGAACGCGAGCTGCGCGACGGAGGCGTGTTCGACGTGCGGGCGGTCCGCTCGCTGCTCCAGACGCACCTGGACGGCCGCGCGGACCTGCGCAAGCCCCTCTGGACCCTGCTCATGTTCCAGCTCTGGCGAAAGCACCACGCGCAAGCCGTCTCCCTGCGGAGCGCCGCTTGAAGCGGGTGCTGGTCACCGGCGGCGCGGGATTCATCGGATCGCACCTGGTCCAGGCCCTGGTCAAACGGGGCGACGAGGTCTCCATCGTCGACAACTTCGATCCCTTCTATCCCGAGCGGCTGAAGCGCCGCGCCCTTCACCCCCAGGCGCGACTGCTCGAGTCGGACATCCGCGATCAGGACGCGATGCACCGGGCCTTCGGCGAGCTGAAGCCCGACGTCGTCGTTCACCTGGCCGCGCTCGCCGGCGTGAGACCGAGCCTCGAGCGGCCGGCGGCGTACATGGACGTGAACGTGCGCGGGACCGCCGCCGTCCTCGAAGCGGTGCGGAAGGCGGGCACGCCGCGATTCCTGCTTGGCTCCAGCAGCTCTGTCTACGGCGCCCACGCGCAGGCGCCGTTCCGCGAGACCGCCCGCATCGACTCTCCGGAGAGCCCTTACGCCGCGAGCAAGGTCGCCTCCGAAGTGCTGGCGCGCACGTTCCACAATCTCTACGGTGTCGAGGTCGCTTCGCTACGTTTCTTCACGGTCTACGGGCCCCGGCAGCGGCCGGACCTCGCCATCCACAAGTTCTCGCGCCGGATGCTCGCCGGCGAACCGCTGCCCTTCTACGGGGACGGCTCGGCCCGGCGCGACTATACCTGGGTGGACGACATCGTCGCCGGAGTGCTTCGCGCTTGCGACGTGCCGTTGCAGTTCGACGTCCTGAACCTGGGTGGAGCGCAGACCACCTCGCTCGCCGAGCTCGTCACGCTTCTGGAGGAGGCCCTGGGCGTCCGGGCCGTGCTGGACCTGCAGCCCGCGCAGCCAGGCGACGTCCCCCTCACCAGCGCCGACGTATCCCATGCAGGAGAAGTCCTCGGTTACGCGCCTCGCACTCCCATTCGCCCGGGCCTGCGCCAGTTCGCTCATTGGCTGCGAAGCGAAGGTCGCGACTGGACCTGAGAGCTTAGCTTTCACCCGCATGAAGCCGCTGGCCGTCCGCGCGACACGACCTGGTGGTGCGAGCGAATGTCGCGCGAGAGCGTTTGAGCTGTGTGTTCCTTCCCTCAGTAAACCATCGCGGGGCGCGGAGGGGACCAGCGTACCGGGAGACCGCGCGCAGATAGCCGACGGGGTGCGTGGCCCTCGCGCCGACGCATCAGAAAGCACACGACG
>Ga0209526_10000306_pt1 | contig 30685 bp, 21 predicted proteins | sample JacPinW_OM2H0_M1_FD_188566 | JGI IMG/M metagenome (GOLD analysis project Ga0209526, IMG submission 188566) | Forest soil microbial communities from Algoma, Ontario, Canada - Jack Pine, Ontario site 1_JW_OM2H0_M1 (SPAdes) (version 2) | ecosystem: Environmental > Terrestrial > Soil > Boreal... | reverse complement strand
ACCGGGGATCTGATGAAGTCGGTCTTCCGCGGCGACATCCTGAACGACTACCCACCGGCCTGGACCAGCCTTTCCTGGGCCGCCAGCTTCTTCATCAACTACGACGTGGGCGTGGCGAAGACCGGCAACGCGATGTTCCAGCTCCGCCGCAACCTGAACCAGATCACGGTCTCCGCATCGGGCAACGCCTGCCCGACCCCGAACATGCAGCAGATCGGTACGCCGGGTGTGCCGGCCTGCGCCGACGTCAACCCCTGGAACCAGGCGGCGATCGACGCCAAGCAAAAGACCTACTGCGACGATCAGGCGAACTTCAACGGCGGCAACAGCATCTGGGGCAAGCCCGTCGTGGCGGGCAAGCAGTGGCATACCCCGGCGGGCGACATCCTCAAGCTCGGCAAGGACGCCAAGTCGGTGCTCTGCGCCGGCCAGGGAGCCTGCCAGGTGGCCGGCATCCTCTACGTCGGCTTCGGCGTGCCTTGCGGCGAGGGAAACCCGACCGACCCGTTCACCAACCAGCCGCTGGTGAACCAGAACCTCTCGAACTGCACGGGTGAATGCCAGTACGTGAACCCGGACTCGACCTGCTCGGCGAGCTGCTCGAATCAGAACCACATGGCCGAGGCTTCGCACTACCTCTACAACTCCCAGTCCGGCATCGTCTCGTACTTCATCGGCATGGGCGCGCATACCTCGGCGATGCGCCGCGCAGCGGCGGAGGGACACGGGAAGTACTTCGACGCCCAGGACGTGGAAGGATTGCACGACGCCCTGATCTCGGTGCTCAACAGCATCCTGGACCTCGGCACCTCCAGCGCCACCAGCACCATCAACACCGTGCAGGTGAACGTCGCCGGGCAGGAAGAGCTGGTGCCGCGTTTCGTGGCCCTCGAAGCCGCGCCGGGCGACGCCGGCGTCGACGGCGGAATCGCCGCGACCACCGGGTCCTCTACCGCCATCTGGGACGGACACCTCTACAAGTACTTCCTCTTCAGCGAGTACGCCGCGAACTGCACCAAGGCGGGGGACACCGCGCAGATCCCCAACTCCGCCGCGCCGGTCTGCACCGCGACCTGCGTCTGCGCAGGCGGCAGCTGCGACGGGCGCTGGCTGGTCGATTCCGAGTGCTCGCTGATCGCCCCGGACAAGTCGGGTTTCTTCTTCAAGGCGAACTACCAGGCGGACGCCGGTACCGGTCTCGTTCCGACCAACGCGCCCGGCATTCCTGTCTGGGACGCGAGCAAGGAGATCGCGAAGGTCAACTGGTGGCAGCGGCCCGTCTACACCGCCATCGACACCAACGCGGACGGAGTGATCAACTACCAGGACGGCAATGACGCCGGGCCCCCCGGCATGTACCTGCTCACGCAGGGGGCGACCTCGGGCAACGCGAACCTCACCGGTGGCGTGTCGGATGCGGTGGCGAGCGCGCTGGTCCCCTACCTCGGGATCCACGACACCCAGGTCTGCGCCGACATCGAAGGCGCGCTGAACAAGGCGCTTCCGGACGGCGGGGCCACGTACAACCGGGACACCGCCTGCGCGCGGGTGATCCTCAACTTCGCGCTCGGCGAGGACCTCACCGACCAGAACCAGACCGGCACGCTGGTCAGCAACCGCCTTTCGATGCTCGGCGACATCTTCCACTCCTCGCCACAGGACATCGGGCCCCCGCCGGCCGAGGATCTGTGCGGTCTGAACAACCGGCGCTGCATGACCACCATCTTCAACGTGAAGAAGGGGGCCGGGCTCCCTGACTACCAGTCGATGGAGACGCCGGCCAACGTCGTCGACCCTTCCAGCGGCAACAGCGTGACGAACTCGGCCAACCTGGACGCCTATTCGGCCTACTACCAGGACCAGGCATTCGGATTGAAACTGCCGCGCGTCTCCATCTTCGGGACCAACGACGGCCTGGTGCACGGCGTCCAGACCGGCTGCTACGTCAAGGCAGCCACGCTCACCAACCCGCTGTTCCCCAGCAGCATCCCCATCCCCGTCTACTGGGAAGGCGTCGGCACCGGATCAGGGTCCACCGCCTGCGTGTCGGGGAACAAGGCCAACGGGACCGAGCTGTGGGCATTCATCTCTCCCTCCCAGCTCGCCAAGCTGTCGCAGCTGATCCTGGCGAAGCACCAGTACTTCGTGGACGGGACCGCCATGGTCCGCGACATCTATGCCGGCTCGTCGGCGACGAAGAGCTACAACAGCACGCAGAAGGACTTCAAACGCGTCGCCATCTTCGGCGAGCGCGAGGGCGGCACGCACTGGTTCGGCCTCGACGTCACCGATCCCACCCAGCCGCATTTCCAGTGGCTGTTTCCGCAGCCGAACAGCCCGGACGAGCTGAAGACGGGCCTGACCTTCAACGAGTGGCAGCCAGCCGCCCCTCCGATCGTGCCGATCCGGCTCCAGACCACGGCATCCGGCTATCCGACGTACAACAGCACCTCCTTCCAGGAGAAGTGGGTCACCCTGCTGCCGGGCGGCTATGACCCCTACGGAGTGCGCGGCAAGAGCGTCTACATGCTCGACGCGTACACGGGAGCCAAGCTGTACGAGGCGACCGGAGCGACCGGGCAGGATTTCCCGTTCACGGCGATGCCGTCGGCGATCGCCTGGGGCACCTCCGCCATCTCCGCCACGCCCGCCTACAACAAGGGATACTTCGACACCGCGGTGATCGGCGATCTGGGCGGCCAGGTCTGGACGATGCGCTTCAACGACCCCGGGCACGTGAACACGACCAGCGGCCTGGTGGACAACTGGCTCTGGGCACGGTCGTTCCGCCAGTACAAGGGCGACGACTCGGGCACCTCGCCGTACAAGATGCAGCACCGCGTCCCCATCTTCCAGATGGCTTCGGTCGCCCGCATGAACGAGGGCACGCTGCGCGCGTACTTCAGCACCGGGGACCGCGCCAACATGTCCGACAAGGGGCTGGGCCAGTGCAGCATCTACAACCCGGCCGCCTGCGGAAAGCAGAACTGCGTGATGACGTACGCCTGGAACGCTTCGGTGGGCGGCAACTCGAGCGCGAGCGGCATCTCGAGCTACAACGGCGCGGTGAACGGGACGTACTCGACTTCGTCGAGCTTCAGCTACTCACCCGCCACCTCGTGCGCGCCGGCAGCCACCACGCTGAACAGCTGCGTGACCTGCACGGGCGGGGGCAGCGGCTCGACCAACGTCGCGCCCGCCGAGCCGCAGTTCTCCTGCGCCAACGGGAGCAGCGGGACCGCCTGGAAATGCGCGGACCTGTCCATCCCGGCGTTCGACACCGTCCTGCGGCTGGAGACCACCACGGGAACGGTGACGCCCAGCCCGTACAACGACCGCGGCTACTTCTCGAGGTTCGTGGCCTTCAACCTGTTCGACAGCAGCGGCTCGAGGAACATCTTCACCGACAGCACCACCGCCACCGCCTACGACGGCGCCGCTCTCACGGAAACCGACCTCAAGGACCTGTTCAACGGCGGCACCTTCGATCCAGTCAGCCCCCCGAAGTTGAACGCAGCGGCCGGACTGAACGGCGCGAGCAAGGGGTTCTTCTTCGGGTACCCGATGATCGACGAGCGCACGGCCACCAACAGCCTGCTGCTGCAGAACTGCCTGAGCTGGTACACGATGGCCCCGGGCGCCCCGTGCAACGTCAACGCCGACTGCCCGTCGGGCTCGACTTGCAACGCCACCTCGCACGAGTGCTCGCAAGCCCTGATCTGCGGCTCCTCCACGGCCATCCCGGCGCGCACGGCATTCCTCTACCAGGTCAACGCGTCCGACGGCTCGACCAACTGCGGCCTGACCTCATCGACGGGGTTGCGCATGACCGCCCCGGGCGACGCGTTCATCGTGCCGCCGCCGCCCGCCCAACCGCTGGTCTCGGTGAACTCGAAGGGCAACCTGCAGTACAGCATCATCGCGCCGGCGGGTCAGTTCTCTCCGCCCGCCGCGGCGGCGGGCGCCGGCAGCACTTCGCAGTTCAGCTTCTTCTATACGATGGAGCTCCCACGCGAGCTGCACGTCTGCCGCCACCAGCCGACCGACGGCGGAGCAAACGTGACCGCCTGCATGCAGTGAGGGGGACGGGCGCCGAAAGCCCGGGCTGAAAGAGAGCGCCCCGCCCCCGCGCTTGCGGGAGCTGGGCGCGCTTGATCACCTCAGTAGCCGTACGTTCCGCTGGTCGAGGAATGCGTGGTGACGTGCGGCCCCGTGGTGGTGACGTCCACGGTGAACGCGCCCACGTTCGTCCCTGGCGTCTTGGTGCCACAGGCGTGCCCAGGGGCCGGCGTCGCCGTGCTCGGCGACTTGTTGCCGTCCTCGATCTGCAGCCCCATGCGGGTACCCTTGTCCCAGCCGCCGAGCTCGGTCTGCATGACGCAGGCGCCGTTTGAGGCCACGGTGTTCGCGACCGTGCAGGCGGTGGTCGGGTTGGCGGCCGAAACCTTCTCCCAGCTCACGTCCGACGAGCCGGTGTTGTCCAGCTCCGCGAAACCACCCAGCACCGTCAGCTTGACGCCAGTGGGGCTGCCGACCAAGGTCGCCGCGTAGGTCTGCCCGATGGGCCCGATGTTCAGCCACTGGTCGACCATGGTGACGGTGGCCGTGGCCATGGACGGGTTGCCCAGGTTGTTGTCGATGTAGTCGATGCAGCTCCCAGGCGTCCAAGGGGCGATGCCCCCGCTCACGACGCCTGAGAAGGCGACCCAGGTCGGCGCCCAGATGGTGCGATCGGGATCCCAGACGCCGTTCGGACCATGGTAGGTGGCGCAGCTCGCTCCGCCGCAGAAGCGTGGCTCGGTCGCGGGGTCGTAGGCGTTGTTGTCGTTGGAGTCGATGAAGGGATCACCCTGGTCGACGAACAACTCGCCGGCGTTGTACTGGCCGTCGAGGTTCGCATCCACGAACGCCTCTTCGCCGCGAACCATGGCGATGATCGTCACCAGGTTGTCGCGCGGGTTCAGGCTTCCATTCGACGGCTCCAGCGCGCGCGGCTTGGGGAATTGCGTTGCGTCGGCGGGGAGGGGCGTAGTGTCCGCTGGATAGAACCCGTTGCCCATGTCGCTGGAGAACGTGACGGTCAGGCTGCCTTCGTCGGGGTCGGTCGGATTGGCGAAACTGAACGGCTTCGTCAGGACGCTGGCGCTGATCGAGCCCGCTTCCGCGGCGAAGCTCACCGGGGTGGCGATGCCGACCCGGTTCCCGTACCGGTCGGAGAGCCGGACGGTGCAGGTGGTCGTCTCGTACTCCAGCGTCGTGGTGTAGACGGGCAGGTTCGTCTGCGCGCAGCGGAAGTAGAATCCGGACGCCGACGGCTTCGCTCCGCGGACTGCCAGCGGGTACGAGCCGGTCGGGCCGCCACCGCCGACCGTGGCCGTGATCGCGGAGACCCCGACCACCGAGCCGGCGGTGTAATCGACGGACACGGTGCCGTCGCTGGCGGTGACGCCGACAGTATGGCCGAGCGTCACCAACGCCGGCTGAGCCTGCGCGAAGGACACGCCCGCGTTCGACACCGCCCTGCCCGCGGCGTCGGTGACGAGGAACCTGGTCAAGCCGGTCTCCTGGATGCCCGACCCCTTGATGCCCAGCACCAAAGGGGCAGCTGCAATTCCGAGGACGGAAGTCGGGGGACCGACCGGCCCTCCCACCGTGCCGGCATCAGGGGGGCCACCCGAGGGCGGGGGCGTCCCGGCGTCGGTGACGGGAGCCGCAGGGCCCAGCAGCGTGACGCGCGTGCCGTTGGCCACGCTGTTCCAGATCGCCGTGACCTGGATGGAGCCGGCGCCGCAGCCCGTCGGGCTGAGCAGGTAGTCGCAGGCGTAGGTCACCGTCGCGTGTCCCGTGGCGTCGAGCGGGACCGTGGCGGTGGTGGTGCCGGTGCCGTTCAGGTTGCCGCCGGGAGCGTTGAAGGTGATGGACCCAGTGCCCGGAAGGCCCTGCGCATCCGTCACCGTGGCGGTGATGTTGGCGAGGCTGCCGTCGTTGTTGAGCGTGGTCACGTTGGAGACCAGGATGACGGTGCCGGAGGAAGGAGATGTCGACCCCGAGCAGGCGCAGATCAACGCGGCGGCGGTGCCACCCAGGAGCTTGCGTGCGAGATTCACGGAATTGGCCTCCGGCGCGCCGCAGCGGCGCGTTGGGATCGTTATCGGGGGGTCCGGAGAGTCGCGTCAAATTTTCAATGAATCCAATTGAATGGAAATGTGGGCGAGTCCGATTGAATGGAAATGTAGGTGCTCAGGCGATCGAGCCGAGCTCCGGATCCGCACGGACTGCCGCAAGAGGAGCGCCCGCCTCCAGGGCGCGGCGAAGCCAGTTGCGCGCGCGATCCTCGGCGCCCGCGCGCAGGTTGGCGCGCGCGGCGACCACCGCCGCATCCGGGCTCTGCCAGATCGAGAAGCTCTGGCCGGCGAACACGGCGGCGGACTCGTTGTCGCCGCGCGCCAGCTCGATGCCGGCGCGCAAGCGCAGCGCGGCGGCTTGCCGGTAGGGCCCACCCGCTCCTTCCAGGCGCGCAGCCGCGGCCAGCGCCGACTCGAAGTCGCGGCGTTGCACGGCGGCGCGGGTGTCTTCCATCGCGGACGCGACGTCGGCGCGCTCCAGTGCGTCCTCCTGGGGTGCCCCCTGGGCCTGGTTTGGTACGTCGTGGACGGAGGCTGCGCGCGCACGCTGGAAGTTCTGGAACGCGAAGAGCGCCAGCCAGACCAACATCAACGGTTGTGGACCGAGGCGCCAGGTCAACAGACCAGCCACCGCGAGCGCAGCAAGGACGGAGATCCACGACGCCAGCGCCACCGACGGCCGCTTTCTCACGCCTTCCAGGAAGGCGAGCGTCATCTGGCCGCCGTCGAGCGGCAAGATGGGGAGTAGATTGAAGATTGCCCAGTCCACGCTCACGATCTGGAACAGCGCCAGGGCCAGGGCCATGATCGACCCCCGCTCGGGGGGCAGGATCTGCTGCAGCGCCAGCGCCAGCCCCCCAAGAAGCAGGCCCGCGACCGGACCCGCCAACGAGAGAACAAACTGTTGCGCCGGCCGCGGCCGGACTCGGAATTGCGGAATGGTCACTCCGCCGAACGCTTCCAGCCGGACCTCCGGGCGGCCACCATAGAGACGTCCTACGACGGCGTGCCCGAGCTCGTGAACGAGCACGCTGAGGAACACGACGAAGATCCAGGCGAGCATCCGCCAGTCGAACCCCAGATCGAGGATGGCCGCCCCGAGCAGGATCGCGCTGAGGAAGAACCAGGGGTACACCGATACCGGGAAGGGCCCGATCTTGAAGCGGAGCACGCGGGGAGTCTAGAACGCATCTCAACACGGTGCTCGCGAATTACCGCGCTCAAGCGTAGCCGCTAAGCCGCCTGCGGCGGCCGCGGCTAGCCGCGCCGGCCTGCTTTCGCAGCCGCCTTGACCCGACCCTGTCCCGCGGGTACTCACGCATGGCGGAGGCATCCTTGGGCAAGTCGGCGGCGCGTCAGGTCCCGAAGAAAGCGGCGGAGCAGCCCTTCCAGTACCCGCTCGAACGGGAATACGTCGAGCCCGATTGGACGCGGCTGCCCGGATACCGCGGGGTCTCCCGCGCGCAGTGGGAGGACGCGACCTGGCAGCGCAAGAACACGATCAAGAACCTGGGCGAGCTGAAGCAGGCCCTCGGTGAATTCCTCACCGATGCGCTGGCCCAGGACCTCGAGCGCGACATCCGCGAGCGCGCCACCATGTCGATGCTGATCACCCCTCACATGATCAACACCATGGACGAGGAGAGTCTCCAGGAGGACCCGCTCCGCCGCTACATGCTGCCGGCGTTCAGCGATCGGCGCACCGACTGGCCGAGCCATCCCAAGGCGTCGCGGGACAGCCTGCACGAGGCCGAGATGTGGAAGGTGGAAGGGCTCACGCACCGCTATCCCACCAAGGTGCTGGCCGAGATGCTTTCCACCTGCCCGCAGTACTGCGGGCATTGCACGCGCATGGACCTGGTGGGCAACTCCGTGCCGCAGGTCAAGAAGCTCAAGTTCGCCGTTCCCCAGAAGGACCGCCACCAGCAGATGCTGGACTACCTGCGAGCGACGCCCAGCGTGCGCGACGTGGTCGTGTCGGGCGGCGACATCGCCAACATGCCCATCCAGCAGCTCGAGCGGTTCGTCGCGGCCCTGCTCGACCTGCCGAACATCAAGGATGTGCGGCTGGCCTCCAAGGGACTGATGGGGATTCCCCAGCATTTCCTGCAGGACGAGGTTCTGGAGGGGCTCGACCGGCTGGCGAAGAAGGCCTTCTCCCGCGGGGTCAACCTCTCGCTGCACACTCACGTCAACCACGCCAACCAGGTCACGCCGCTCTTCGGCAAGGCGGCCGGCGCCCTGCTGTCGATGGGGTTTCGCGACGTGCGCAACCAGGGCGTGCTGCTGCGGGGCGTGAACGACTCGCAGAAGGCGCTCCTGGACCTCTGCTTCATGCTGCAGGACCACGCCCGGGTGCTGCCGTATTACTTCTACATGTGCGACATGATCCCGAACTCGGAGCACTGGCGCACGACGGTGGCGGAGGCGCAGAAGCTCCAGCACGACCTGATGGGGTACCTGCCCGGCTTCGCGACCCCGCGGATCGTCTGCGACGTGCCCTACGTCGGCAAGCGCTGGGTCCACCAGGTGGCGGAGTACGATCGCGAGAAGGGGATCTCGTACTGGACCAAGAACTACCGCACGGGGATCGAGGACGGCGGCCCGGAGGCGCTCACGCGCCGGTACCAGTACTACGATCCGATCTACCTGCTGCCAGAAGCCGGCCAGGGCTGGTGGCGCGAGCAGGTGGCCAAGGGCGCGGCATAGGCCCCTGTTCCCCACCCTTCAGATGTGATCGAGCAGCGCCAGGTCAGTCGGTGCGCCCCGCTCGGGCACCTGCGCACCGCGGCCGAGCGGCGCGATCATGGCGACGGCGCTGGCCCGCTCGGGCGCGGTGAATACGCCTGCGAGCTGCCCTGCCGGCCACAAGCGCACGCGGCTGCGGCCGGCGCGCTGGAGGCAGTCGCGCAGGCCGCCCAGGATCCGGTCGCGCGCTTCGTCACTGCTCCAGGCCGCGTCCAGCACGTCGACGCTGTCGCGAGCGAGGCGCACCATCGCCGCTCCTTCGCCGAACTGCCCTTCGGCGACCATGCCCCATTCGGGCTCACCCATCCCGCGCGCGCGCGCCAGCTCGCGCAGCCGGCGGAGCTGGAAGCGCAGCGTCCAGCCGTCGCGGTCCAGGGCAAACCTCTTGCCGGCGTTCCGTCCAGCCGCGAAGAGCCGGGTCATCATCGGTTCGTCCCCGGCCAGCGCGGGGCGGACTCCACCCGCCGGACGCGGGAGGTCAACGGCCTCCACCGTGCATTCGCAGCTCTCGAGAACGTGAAACCCGAGGCGCTCGTAATAGCGGACGCCGATGTCGGAGAACAGCACCGCCGCGGTGGCCCCGGCCGCGGCGTACGCTTCCATCGCGGCCCGCAGCATCGCGGCCGCATGCCCGCGGCGGCGAAGCTCGGGCGGGGTGAACACCGCGCCCACGCCGAGCAGGCGGAGCGGCCGGCCTCCGCAAGCGCCTCGCAGATCGTAGGCCTTCATCCCCGCGGCCATCGCGCCTTGCACGAACCAGCCGAGAAGCCGATACCGTTCCCGGGCTTCAGGCGCGTCCGCCAGTTGGCGTTGGAACTGTTGAAAGCGATCCTGGGAGAGCCCGCCTCCCCAGATCGGCTGGATCCCGCGGAAGTAGGCGGAACGCTCCTCGCCCGTCAATTCGCGCAACATCGCCACGACCGTAGCACGTGATGCGCTTCCCGATCGGGTGCTCATTCTGTAGGGTGCGGCCGTGGACGTCCCCCTGCCCACCCGGCTGTTTTCGCTGCGTGAAGCGAACGCGCTCCTCTCCACCCTGAACGAGGAATTCACCCGGGCACGGCAGCTTCGCGACGAGCTGATGGGCCTGCAGCAGAAGCTCCAGGACGCCGGGCGCGGGATCGAGGGGCCCGACGTGGCCGTGGACCCGGAAGCTCCGCCGGCCGTGCAGCGGCTGCAGGCGCGGGCGGTCCGCCTGATCGGGAAGCTCCGCGACATCCTGCACGAAGTGGCGGAGCTGGGCGTAGAGGTGAAGGCCGCCGACGGGCTGGTCGACTTCCGCAGCAAGCTGCACGGCCGCACCGTGTACCTGTGCTGGAAGTACGGCGAGGAGCGCGTCGGGTACTTCCACGAGCTGGACGCCGGGTTCTCCGGGCGCCGTCCGCTCCCCGACGACGGCGACTTCACCGGCGACTTCCTGCACTAGGCCCGGCCGCCGCAGGCGGCTCAGGGCCTACGCCTGAGCGCCAGCCCGCTCTCGGCCGCCGCGGCGGTCGAGGAACTACGCTTTTTCTAGCGGATACACTCCTCTGCCACACGCTCCTCTGCTACCCAGCCTCCGCCACCAGCGTGAGCGGGCTGTCCGGCGCGGTCTCCGCAGCGGGCCTGCGCCGCAGCCGGTGCGCGAGCGCATCGGTGACCGATACCAGCAGGAAGACCACCACCACCAGCGTCGACGCGCGGTCGTAGAACCCGAGTTGGACGGCGTTGTAGAGCGCGAGCCCCAGCCCTCCCCCGCCGGCGAGCCCCACCACGGTGGACGCGCGGAGGTTGTGTTCCCAGCGCAGGAGCGTGTAGCTGGCGAGCGTCTCCCGGGCCTGCGGCCACGCCGCCCAGAGAATCCGCTGCAGGCCGGAAGCGCCGATCCCGCGCAGCTCCTGGACGGCGTCCGGGGGCACCTCCTCCAGCGACTCCGCATACAGCTTGCCGAGGACGCCGGCGGTGTGCAGCCCGAGCGCCAGCACGCCGGCGAACGGACCGAGTCCCACCGCCAGGATGCAGAGGAGGACCCAGATCAGCTCGGGGATGGATCGCAGCAGCGCCAGCGTCAACCGGGCGCCCGCGTAGAGCAGGGCGCGGACCGGCCGGACCGCCGCCTCCGGATCGAACATCAGCGAGGCCGTGGAAGGCACCGCCAGCGCGCCGCCCAGCAGCATCCCCAGCGCCGTCCCGATCACCGAGATGGCCACTGTCTGCCAGAGAGGGCCGAGGATGGAGGCGAGGAACGCCGGCGAGACGTCCGGCGGAAAGAGCTGCGCGGCGAAGCGGCCCAGGTGCGGGAGTGCCTGCGGCGCGAAGAGGGCTCCGAAGCCCGCTTGCCCGAACGCGGCGACCAGCAGCAGGGCCCAGAGGATCGGCCGGCCCCGCCGCACCGGCCTCAGCTCCACCATGTCGCGCAGCACCCCGCTGCCGTGCACGGCGTTGCGCCGGAAGCGTCCGCGCAGCGTCCGGCTGAACGCATCCACGCAGAGCACCAGGATGACGAAGGCGGCGAGCAGCGTCGTGACCTGGCCGTACTCGAACAGCCGCATCGACAGGTTGATCTCGGCGCCGATCCCGCCCGCGCCCACGAACCCCAGCACCGCCGCGGAGCGCACGCAGCACTCGAAGCTGTAGAGCGTGTAGGCGGTGACCGACCCGGCGGCCTGCGGCCAGATGGCGGCGGCGAAGACCTGGAGCCGCGACGCTCCCGCCGAATGGATGGCCAGCACGGGTCCCTCCGGAACCGCCTCGAAGAGGTCGGCGTAGACGCGCCCGAGGACGCCGGCGTAGCTGACCGCGAGCGCCAGGGTGCCAGGCAGGGGGCCCAGACCGAACCCGACCACGAAGAGCAGCGCCCAGACCAGGTCCGGCACCGATCGCAGGAACCTCGCCAGGCCCTTGGCGCCAAGGCTCAGCGCGCTGGCGAAGCCGGACCCGTCCGCCTCGACCAGCGGGCCTCGCCGCCACAGGCTCGCGGTGCCGAGGATGCCGAGCAGAAGGCCGAGGACCGCGGAGAGCACGGTGCCCGCGATCGAGATGCCCAACGTGCGCACCGTGGCCTCGCCCACCACCCGCAAGAACGCCGGCGAGACGTCCGGCGGAAAAAGCCCCCGCGCGAATGCGCCCACCGCTCGCACGTTCGCGGGGTCGACCAGCGCGGCTGGCTGGATGCGCGCGCCCATCCAGCAGAGGATGAACGCAGCGCCGACCGCGCCGCCGAGGACGGCCCGCTTCACCCGCCCCCCTCTCGCGCGTACAAATCCTGGATGCGTCCCGGGGTCACCTCGCCCGCCGGCAGGTCGAAGAGAACCCGCCCGGAGCGCAACCCGACGATGCGCGGGAACCGCTCCACCGCCAGCTGGACGTCGTGGAGCATGGCGATCAGCGTCCGCTTCTCGCAGACGCGGCCCAGCAGATCGGCCAGTTGCACCGTGAGCCCGGGATCCAGCGACGCGAACGGCTCGTCGGCGAGGACCACCTCGGGATCCTGCACCAGCACCCGCGCGATGGCGACCCGCTGCTGCTGGCCGCCGGAGAGCTCGTCCGCGCGCGCGCCCGCGCGCTCGACCAGCCCCACCGTCGCCAGCGCGGACTTGCCCAGGCGGACCTCGTCGGGAGGGGGAGCCACGAGCGCGCGCACCGAGCGGAGCAGTGACCAGCTCGCGATCCGGCCGCAGAGCGCGTTCTGGAGCGCGCTGAGAGGGGGCACCAGCGAGGGGTGCTGGAAGATGGTGCCGATGCCACGGCGGAGCCGGCGGAGATCGCGCCCGCGCAGGGAGGCGGCGTCGCGCCCCTGGATGCGCACGACTCCGGAGGTCGGGCGCAGCGTGGCGTTGAGGAGCTTGAGGAGGGTGGACTTGCCCGCGCCGGAGGGTCCGAGCACCGCCACCCGCTCGCCGGTGCCGATGCGCAGCGTGACCCCGTCGAGGGCCTGCACGGGTCCCGCGCGTCCTGGATAGACGACGCGGACGCCCTGCAGGTCGAAGCTCATTTCAACAGTCCTGCCTGCACCGCGGCCTGTCTCAGCTTGTCGTAATCGCTGTCATTGGCAACGACGTACTGGCTGGCGGAGAGCGACTCGAGGATCTGCTTCTGCTGGGGATCGGCGGGATCGAGCGAGAGGAACGCATCCCGCACCGCGTTCGCGGCCTTCCCGTCCAGCCCCTTTCGCGCCACCCAGACGTAGTCGAAGAAGGGCGGGGTGGTCCAGAACACACGAACCTTGGCGGGATCCACCTTGCCCTGCGAGGTCATCCTCTGGAACACGGCCTCGTCGAGCGCTCCCGCATCCACCTTGCCGTTGGCGACCGCCAGCAGCGTCGCGTCGTGGCCGCCGGTGTAGATCGCTTTCGCGATCACTTCCGGGTCGACCTTGTTCTCGCGCATGAAGTACTCGGGCATCAGGTGACCGGAGGTGGAGTTCACGTCGCCGAAGGCGAAGGAGCGGCCCTTGAGATCGGAAAGCGACTGGATCGGCGACCCCGGCTGGGTGACGAAGAGGCTGTGGAAGTTGCGGTCGCGTTCGCGCTGCGCAAGCGGCTTCACGCCGGCGCGCTTCGAGGACTGCACGTAGGTGAAGCCGCCCAGGTGGGCGATGTCCACCTGATCGTTGATCAGCGCCTCGACCACCGCGGCGTAATTCGTGGGCACCGTCATCTGCACCGGCCCGGAGATCTTGCGGGAGAGGTAGTCGACCAGCGGCTGCATCTCCCGGGTCGCCTTGCCGGGGTCGGTGGTCGGGATCATGCTGACCCGCAGGGGCTGTGACGGACCCGATCGATCGCAGGCGAGCGCCAGAGAGAAAACCAGCAACGCCAGGGTTCGCATGCGGCGCACCATAACGCACGCCGGTCAGCGGCGCGCGATCAACTCGATCTCTACGCGCGCCCCTTTGGGGAGGGCGGCGACCTGCACCGTGCTCCGCGCCGGCGGGCTGCGCGGGAACCGCTTCCCATAGATCTCGTTCACGGTCGCGAAGTCGCCGAGGTCGACGACGAAGATGGTCGCCTTGACCACGTTCTCGAATCCTGCCCCCGCCGCGTCGAGGACCGCGGCCAGGTTGTCCATCACCCGCTCGGTCTGGACCCGGATGTCCCCCTGGACGAGCTGCTGGGTCGACGGATCGAGGGCGATCTGCCCGCTGGTGAAGATCAGATCGCCCGCGATCGTCGCCTGCGAGTAGGGGCCGATGGCACGGGGCGCTTTTTCCGTGGAGACGATTCCGTTCGGCATGGAGCGCCGAGCTAACGCCGCCGTGGGCATGCCGTCAAGCGGCTACTTCACCCTGACGCAGCGCTCGCCGTCCTTGTTGTTCGGGCGGTACTCATATTCCCCGAGCCACCCCTGGGCTTTGTTCTGCGCGGTGCAGGCCCCGCACTCGAGGCGCTGTTCGCCGGCGACCTTGTCGCAGTCGGAGACGTCCTTGATCGCGTGCGCACAGCCGGCTGCGAGGAGCAACAGGACGAGGCCTCGTTTCATACCCGCTCCACGGAATGCACGCCCGGGATCTGTCCGATGGCGCGCAGGACGTCGTTGAGCTGCTTCACGTCGGCGATCTCCACCTCGAACGTGCTCACCGCTCCGTCGCCGTTCGTGCGCGCGTTCGCCTGCACGATGTTGACGCCCACCTCGGCGAAGGTCTCGCTCATGCGCGCGAGCAGGCCCTTGCGGTCGTCGCTCATCACGCGCAGGTTCACCGACCGCTTGAACTCGCCATGGACGTCCCAGGCGACGTCCACCCGGCGCTCCGGGTCGGTCTCCATCGCCTTGCGGCAGCCCTGCACGTGGACGGTGACGCCGCGCCCGCGGGTGATGAAGCCGACGATCGGATCGCCCGGCACCGGGGCGCAACACTTCCCGTAGCGCACCAGCACGTCGTCCACTCCTCCGATGCGCACCCCGCCGCTGTGCCGGGTCCGCTGGGCCACGCGACGGAAGAGCTGCGTCAGCGCGCTGGGCGCCCCGTTCCCCTCGGCCTTGACCTGCTCGGTGGGCTTGAGCTTGTCCTGGGGGAAGAGCTTCTGCAGGACGTTGGTGGGCGAGAGCTTGCCGTAGCCGACCGCGCTCACCAGGTCGTCGGCGCGCGAATGCCCCATGTCGTTCGCCGCCTTGAGGAAGTCAGAGCTCTTGGCGATCTTGCCGAAGTTCAGGTCGAACCGCTTGAACTCCCGCTCCAGCAAGTCGCGCCCGATGTCGATGCTGCGTTCCCGCTGCTGGTTCTTGATGAAGCTGCGGATCTTGGCCTGGGCGCGGCTGGTCCGGACGAAGCTGAGCCAGTCCTTGTTCGGGCGGGCGTTCGGGCTGGTGAGGATCTCCACGCTGTCGCCGTTCTTCAGCTTGTAGCGGAGCGGGACCATCTTGCCGTTCACCTTGGCGCCCACGCAATGCGCCCCGATCTCCGAGTGGACCGCGTACGCGAGGTCGACTGGCGTGGATCCGAGCGGCAGGCTCTTCACGTCGCCCTTGGGGGTGAACACGAAGACCTCGTCCTGGAAGAGGTCCACCTTGACCGTCTCCAGGAACTCGCGCGGGTCCTTCAGGTCCTGCTGCCACTCCATCAGCTGGCGGAGCCAGGCGAACTTCTGCTCGTCCTTGCCGCCGCTCTTGCCTTCCTTGTAGGCCCAGTGCGCCGCGATGCCTTCCTCGGCAATCCGGTGCATCTCCTCGGTGCGCATCTGGATCTCGATGCGCTCGCCGGTGGGGCCGATGACCGTGGTGTGCAGCGACTGGTACATGTTGGGCTTGGGGATCGCGATGTAGTCCTTGAACCGCCCCGGCACCGGCTTCCAGAGCGAGTGGATGAGCCCCAGCGCCTCGTAGCAGGCTGGCACGGTCTTGAGGATGAGCCGGAAGGCGACCACGTCGTGGAGCTGGGTCACCGAGGAGAGGCCGTGCTTCCGCATCTTCTTCCAGATGCTGTAGACGTGCTTGGGCCGGCCATGGACCTCGGCCTCGAGGCCTGCCTCCTGCAGCTTGGTCTGGAGCAGGTCGACGACATCGGCGATGAACTTCTGCCGATCCTTCTGGCTCTGCGCGAGCTGGGTCTCGACGTCCGCGTACTCGCCGGGTTTCAGGTACTTGAACGCGAGGTCCTCGAGCTCGATCTTGACCCACTGGATACCGAGCCGGTTCGCCAGCGGCGCGTAGATGTCCAGCGTCTCCTGCGCGATGCGCTGCTGCGCCTCGGGACGCATGTGCTCCAACGTGCGCATGTTGTGCGTGCGGTCGGCCAGCTTGACCAGGATGACCCGGATGTCCTTGGCCATCGCCACCAGCATCTTGCGGAAGTTCTCTGCCTGCTTCTCCTCGATGCTGACCGCCTGGGAGGACTGGAAGGTGCCGAGCTTGGTGACGCCCTCGACCAGGTCGAGCACCTCCTGGCCGAACAGCTCGCGGATCTCCTCGGGCTTGGCGAGCGTGTCCTCGATGGTGTCATGGAGGAGGCCGGAGACGATGCTCGCCTCGTCCAGCTTCAGATCCGCGAGCAGGCCTGCCACTTCCAGCGGGTGGACGAGGTAGGGCTCGCCTGATTTCCGGATCTGCCCCTGGTGCACCTTGGCAGAGTAGACGTACGCCTTCTTGATGAGGTCGAGGTCCGCGTCCGCGTGGTACGCACTGACCTTTTCCAGGATGTCATTGAGCCGGATCATCAGCGCAGCTGCAGAGCGTACCCTTTGAGAGAAAAGCCAGCAAACACCCAGTAACGTCCCTCGACGCGCTGTGCCAGCGCTGGATTCGGCCTTTGTTGTCCGCGGATTGACCCATCCGCCGGCCGGCTCGTATGCTCGCGCACCCATGATTACCTGTCCGGCGTGCGGCAAGGAGAACGAGGACTCCGCCTATGAGTGCAAGCGGTGCCGGGCGCCGCTGCGCGAGGAGGAGCCGCCCATCGAGTTCCAGCCCGAGGCCGGATCGCTCGGCGAGGTATGCAGCCGGTGCGAGGCGTACAACGAGCCTGGTCTGAGCGTCTGCGGCAACTGCGGAGCGCCGCTCTCGACGCAAGCTACCGGACAGCCGTCCGCGGACAAGACTCCGCCGGAGGCGTTCACCCCACCCACGCAGGTCCCGGAGACCCTTTCCGAGGAGCTGCGGGCGCTGGCCATCTCCGACGAGGAGGCGGCCGAGGCGGGGTTGACCATGGGCAACGGCTCGCCGGCGGACAAGACTCCCCCGGACCCGTTCGCCGCTCCCGGGCTCGCCGCCCCTCCGCCCTCCACCGGCCGCGCCCGCGTCGCAGCCGGTGCCGGCGCCGCGATCTCCGCCGCAGCGCCAACTGCGAGGCGCCCTCCGCCTGCTCCTCCCCCGTCGCCCCGCGCCAGGCCTCTGGAGCCCGTGCTGGCTGCCGCCCTGCCGGCGGAAAAACCGTGCCCGCAATGCGGCGCGCTGAACCCGCCGGCCGCCAAGTTCTGCTTCGATTGCGGCAATCCGTTCCCCCGGAAAGCGGCTGCGGCCTCGCAGGCTCCACCGTCGATCCAGGTCGATGCGGAGCTGGCCGCGGAGACGTACGAGGACGCGACGATGGAGAGCCCCCCCGTCGCCCTCGAAGAGCCGGTTCCCGCCGAGTCCTTCTCCGAGCCGGTGCCGGAAGAGCAGCCGCCGCCGTTCGCGGCCGGGCTGGTGCTGGAGACCGGCAGCGCGCCGGGCACCCAGTTCGCCCTCGCGCACCTGGAGAACAGCATCGGCGGCTCGGCCGCCCACATCGGGTTGGGCGAGGACGCATTCGTCGCGCCGCACGCGGCGACGCTCGCCTTCGTGGAGGACCGCTTGGTGCTCCGGGACGAGGGGAGCGCCAACGGCATCTACGTGAAGGTGCGGGAGTCCGCCGTCCTGGAGCCCGGCGACCTGTTCCTCGCCGGCGAGCGTCTCTTGAGATACGACGGCCCCGTGGAGTTGCCGCCCACGGCCGCGGGCGACCCCCCCTTCCTGGGCGCTCCCCGCGCGGAGGGCGCGGTGGTGCGGGTCACGGAGGTGCTGGCCGGCGCGAAGACCGGCCGGACCTGCTACCGGGCGGGCGGGATCTCCGTCGGCCGGACCGGCTGCGACATGAACTTCGGCTCCGACTCGCTGCTCGCCGCGAAGCACCTCGAAGTGCGGATCGCCGAAGGCGGCGCGGCCACGCTAGCCGACCTGGGCCAGGCTCCCTCCGGCGTCTTCCTGCGTGTGCGGTCCCAACAGCCGGTAGAGCTGCAGGCCGGCGACGTGGTGCGGGTGGGCGAGCAACAGCTGCGGGTCGAGCTCGGTTAGCCCCGGCGCCGCTACACCTCAGGGCCTGCGCTTGAGCGAGGTCATGGTCCTTTCAAAATCGCATCCACCGCGGTGCCGTACTTCTTCCCGTCGAGGCGCTTCGCCGCCGCGTACTCCTGCCTGGCGCGCTCGGGTTGCGAGCCCCGGAAGAGACCCCCGAGGCGGTAATGCGCCTCCGCATTCTCGGGATCGGCCTCGACGGCCTGGAGCAGCAGGTCGCGGGCCGCACCGTGGTCGCTGGCGGCTTCTCGTTCGGCGGCGCTCCGCACCAGCTCACTCGCGCGCGCCCGGTCCCGGGAGCCGGGCATGCCGACCGCGGACATGCGGAGCATGGGTCGGGCGGGATTTGAACGCTGCCACCGCCAGGCCAGCCCGGCCAGGACGGCCACGGCAGCTGCCCCGGCGATCGCGGAGCTGGGAAGCCGGCGCTTCTGGGTGCGTTCGGGGGCCTTCGCCGGCGTCTTCGCCCGCTGCGAAGATCGCCGCGGCTCCATCGGGACCGCAGGTCTGGGGTCGTGCGTGGCCCGCTCCGCCGCCGCCTCGTTCCCCTGCGGCACGGCGAGCAGGAGCTGCCGGAACTCCTCCGCCGACTGCGGCCGCCGCGCGGGGTCCTTCGAGAGGACGTGGAGGATGAGGGACTCCATCCGCTCCGAGATGGGAGCTCCGGGCTCCCGCTCGCGCGGTGGGACCGGCGGCTCGTGCACCTGCCGGGTGAGCACATCCATGGAGCTCTCGCCGTCGAAGGGCAGCTGCGAGGTCACCATCTGGTAGAGCATGATCCCCACGGCGTAGAGGTCACAACGCGCGTCGAGCTTTCCGCCCGTCGCCTGCTCCGGCGCCATGTACTGCGGGGTCCCGCAGACCACGTCCGCACGGGTCAACCCCGGCAGATCGCTGTCGAGGATCTTCGCGATCCCGAAGTCGAGCACCTTGACGAAGTCAGGGTGGTCGCGCCGCTGCTCGACCATGATGTTTTCGGGCTTCAGGTCGCGGTGGATGACGTGGTGGGCGTGAGCCTCGCCCAGGGCCGCGAGCACCTGGGCCATGATCCGGCAGAGGCGCTCCTCGGGGACCGGCCATTCGTCGCGCAGGACGCCGCGCAGGTCCTTTCCCTGGACATACTCCATCACCAGGTAGAGCGCGCCGTCCGCTTCGTTCCGCCCGAAATCGAGCACCTGGATGCTGTTGGGATGGTTGAGGCGGCTGGCCGCCATCGCTTCCCGCTCGAACCGGCCGACGACGGTCGGGTCCTCCAGCAGCGCCGGCTTGAGCATCTTCAGGCAGACGAGCCGGTCGAGGGCGAGGTGGCGGGCGCGGTAGACCTTGCCCATTCCGCCCTGACCGATCAGCTCCTCCAGCTTGAATCGGCCACCCACGGTCGCGCCGATCAGCGGATCGCGGGCGGGACGGTTGGCCAGACCCAGGCTCACGCTGACGGACGCGGGTCCGGTCGTCCGAAGCAGTGCCCCGCAGTAGACGCAGACCTTGGCGGTGCCCGGCGGCAGCGCGCGGGCGCAACGCGGGCACGTGGCGCCGCTCGGATCCTTCGCCTGCAACTCGCCTCCCCGGAAGGACGATCGCACAGGTCGGCGGCTTTCACCAATCCAGGAAAAGTCCACCGAGGTCGCCGCCTTGACCCTTCTTTGGCCAGCGTCATAGAACCGATCGCATGGACTGTCCCCGCTGCGGCGCGCACAACGAAACGGACGTCGGATCCTGCCTTTCCTGCGGCGCTTCGATGAGCGAGGACGAGAGCCTTCCCACCATTGCGCAGAAGCCCATGTCCGCGGCGCCGGGCAAGAGCAGCTCGCCGCGCCTGGGCCAGGGAGCGCCCCCCAAGCAGTGCCCGAACTGCATGACCTTGAACGCAGCCACCTTCAAGTTTTGCGCGCGGTGCGGAACGCCGCTCGGCGCGACCGGCGCTCCGGCCTCGGCGCCGCCCGGCGCCAGGCCCGCGGCGGCAGGCAAGCCCGCGCCTTCCTCGAAGGCCCCCCCTCCGCCACCCGCCAAGCCTCCGGCGGCAGCGCGTCCGGCGCCTCCGCCTCCACCCAAGCCGATGGCCGGGCAGGTGCGCCCTCCCGCGCCGCCCGCCAAGCCGGCCACGCCCGCGCGGCCTCGGGCCCGGGTTTCGGCCATTGCGCGCGACGGAAGCCGCAGCGCCGACTTCGTCCTCACCAAGGACGAGACCAGGGTGGGGCGGGAAGTCGAGCCGGGCGAAGTGAAGCTCGACAAGGACCCCTTCATCGCCCCGCTCCACGCAGTCTTCCGTTTCGAGGGCCCCCAGTTGGTGGTGCAGGACTCGGGAACCCCCAACGGCGTCTTCCTCTGGCTCAAGGAGCGCACCCTCGAGTCCGGCGACGAGCTGCGGATCGGCCGCCAGCGGCTGCGCGTGGAGTGGATGCCCGACGAACCTGAGCAGCTCGCCGATCAGCCGGTGTGGGGCAGCCCCAACCCCGGCTACACCGCCCGGGTGGTGCAGCTGCTCGAGGGCGGCGGCGAAGGCGACGTCTACCCCCTCAAGGTCGGCGACAACCTGGTGGGCCGCGGCACGGGCGACGTGAGCTTCCCCCAAGACGGGTACGTCTCGAGCAAGCACGCGACCATCACCGTCGGCGAAGGCTCCCTGGTCGTCAAGGACCTCGGCAGCGCCAACGGGACCTTCGTCCGCGTCAACGGCCAGGCCGCCGTCACCTCAGGCGATCTCCTCCTGGTGGGCGAACAGATCCTCCGGATCGACCCGGCGTAGCCGCGGCCGCCGCAGGCGGCTCAGCGGCTACCTTTGAGCGCGGTCATTCGGCAGTTCCGGTAGACGCGTTCAACTCCCTGCCGGGGCCCGTGGGCGCAGATACTTCTGGATCTCGACCGGGAACTGCTGCGTGTCGATTGGCTTCGTGATGTAGCCGTCGCACCCGGCGTCGAGGCTCCTCTGGCGGTCGCCTTTCATCGCGTAGGAGGTGACCGCCACGACTGGAATCTCCCGCAGCTGCGGATCGGCCTTGAACTCCCGCGTCAGCTGCAGGCCGTCCACGTCCGGGAGCTGGATGTCCATCAGCACCAGCTGCGGATGAAGAGCCCGAACGCTCGTTCTCGCCGTCTGCGCGTCGCAGGCTGTGTGCACGGCGTATCCATGCTTTTCCAGCAGCCAACGCAAGAGTTTCAGGTTCATCTCGTTATCGTCGACGATCAAGATGCATTCTCCAGCCACCGTGCCTCCCTTCTCACTGTGATGCCTGCCGGCGCGGCACGAAAGCGTCCAGCTCCCGAACCAGGCCGGCCGCACCGTTGCTACCCTTCATGACGACCGCCTGTGCGGTCTTGCGCAGGCGCTCCTGGTCGTACGTCGACAGGTCCTTCACGGTCCAGATGATCACGGGCGTGCGCTGGCCCGCATCCGTACGGCGGAAGCGATCGAGGAACTCGAATCCATCGAGCTGCGGCATGATCAGATCGAGGACCACCGCGATCAGAGGCGATTCCGCAGCCGCCTTCAGCCCTGCCTCACCATCCCGCCGGCAGATGGTCCGATACCCGGAGCGTCCCAGGGTTGCCTCCATCAGCTTGAGGCAGCTCTCATCGTCGTCCACCACCAGTACCGCGCCGCGTCGCTCCGGGGAGACGCCAGCCTGCCGGAGCGCAGCGAGGAGGGCTTCCGGGTCGAGCGGCTTGGCGAGCACGTCGGTCACCCTGAAGCCCGCTACCGCGCCCTTTTCGGCCACGACGGTGAGAACCACCACGGGGACGTCGGCATTGCGGCTTTCAGTCCGCATCCGGGTGAGGAGGTCGACGCCGCTCATGTCCGGGAGGAGCAGGTCGAGAGTGATGGCGTCGAAATCGGCCTCGCGGAGCTTGACGAGGGCCTGAGAGCCGGTGGCCGCCGTCTGCACCGAGTAGCCTGCCGTGGTGAGCGCCTTCACGATCAGCGCCTCGTCGGATGCGTTGTCCTCCACGACCAGGATGCTTGGCCCGCCTATGTTCAGGGTCACGATCGGTTTCGAAACGGCCGGGAGCTCACCCTTCGCCCGTCGTGGCAGCACGGCGTGAAACACGCTTCCCGCGCCTGGGGTGCTGCGGACGCCCACGGTGCCGCCTTGCGCTTCGACGATACGCTTGGTGAGCGCCAATCCCAGGCCGGTACCGGCATGCTTCTTCGCCGCCCCCGCGTCAAGCTGCTGGAACTCGACAAACAATCGCCCCAGGTCCTCCGGCTGGATGCCGGCGCCCGTGTCGTCCACCTCGAGGCGGAAGAAGTCCGCTCCTTCAGGCAAAGCGCGGATGGTCACCAGGCCGCCGGAGGGCGTGAACTTGAGCGCATTGGAGAGATAATTGTAGAGCACCTGCTTCAGCCTGGCCGGGTCGAGCACCACGCGCCCGATGGCCGGGTCCACCGCGATCTCGACGCGGACCTGCTTTTCGGCCGCGGTGGTGCGCAGGATTGCGCCCACCTCGCCGATCGCCTGCGCCAGGTCGACGGACTCGGGCCGGAAGTCCAGCTTCCCCGATTCGACTTTCGCCAGGTCGAGAACGTCGTTGATCAGGCGCAGCAGATGATGGCTGCTGGTCAGGACGTTACCAAGGAAATCGCGCTGCTGATCGTTGAGCGGACCCACCTCTCCCTCGTGGAGAAGCTGAGTGAAGCCGAGGATGGCGTTGAGCGGCGTGCGCAGCTCGTGCGACATGTTGGCGAGGAACTGCGACTTGTAGGCGCCGGCCCTGCTGAGCTCTTCCGCCTGCCGCTGGGTCTTCGCGAGCAGTGCGCGCAGCTCTGCACGGCTCCGCGCCACCTCGAGTGCGATGGCCAGGGTCTCGCGCACGGAAGCGAGCAAGTCGGTGGAACGTTCGTTCCACGGCTGCAGGCTGGCGAGCTCGAGCACACCGGTGACCTTGCCGATGTGGATCAGCGGGACCAGCACGATCGAGCGTGGCGACCCTGCGGCGAGCGCGGAGATGACCCGAAGCTGGTCCGCCGGCGCATGTACCACGGTGATCTCGGTCTGGAGCGCTGCCTGCCCGACCAGGCCCTCGCCAAGGCGGAAGCTCGGAACACTTTCCTGGGTAGAGAGCGCGTGCTGCCCCAGGAGGTGAAGGACGCCGTCGGCACCGGCCAGATAGAGGGCGCCCAGCGGGCAATCGAGATAGCGGCAGAGCATCGAGACGGCCCGGTCCGCCACCTCCTTGGGCTCCAGTTCTCCGCGGAGCTGCTCGGACAGGCCCGACTGGGCACCCTTCAGCCAGTCGACGCGACTCCGTTCGGACTCGAGCCGCCGCAGGCTCTGGCCCATGTGATTCGCCTGCCGGGCGAGATCGCCCATCTCGTCACGGCGGACAACGGGGATGTCCGAGCGGAAGTCGCCCTCGCCGAAGCGGCGGAAACCCGCGGTCAGGTGGGCCATGCCGCCCAACATCTCGCGACTGATCCAGAGCGAGAACAGGAACATCAGCACCAGGCTGCCGACGCCGAGGGCTACCCGCACGCGCGAGCCCGTCCGCTCGGCTTCTGCAGCTGCGGAGAACGCCTTCGTCAGGTCCGCCTTGTCGAAGGCGGTCGCCCGATCGAGGAGCTCCGCCACACGGAGCCGCCTGGTTTGCATCTCGGCCATCTCGGTGACGACGCTCTCGCCGGTGTCGCGGGCGATGAGGCGGTTGGAGAGTGCCATCCCTCTGGCGTGAAACTCCTCGACCGCCTGCTCGAGCGCGGCGACCAGGGCCGGGTCCAGCGCACCGCTCGAATCGGCGAGCTGGCGCAGGAATTCATTCTTCAGCTCTACCGTCCGGGCCAGCTTCTCGGGATCGCTCGCAAAGACAGCGTCCTGAAATCCGCGCTGGATCCGCTCGAGCTGAGCCGCGAGCTGCGGGCGAAGAGCTACTTTCGGCAGATACTGGCGGCGGATCTCTTCGAGATGACGTTCCACGCGCGCAGCGATGAACGCGTCGCAAACGATCAGCGCCAGGAGCGCCGTCGCAGCGGTGGCGACAAGGGCGAGCAATTTCGATCGGAAGGAGAGAGTCATCGTGCTCAGTTCGCTTCCACGACTGCCGCGCCGTTCAAGGGCGTGTCTCCTGTCACGTAGCCGATCGCGCCTGGATGGCTGAGGACGTAAGAGACGACCGCTTGTTCGTTGGGCAGTTCGGGCGGCGGGAGGCCTTGACCGGAGAAGATCTGCTGCTGCCAGTAGCTCCTCACCGATGCCACCGAGCGGGCGAGGATCTCCTGCGAGAATCGGATTCGCGCGGGAGCATCCGGTCCAAGGTCCACCGGATGGACGGGCGTGTCGTCAGGCCAGCGGGTTGCGCGCCGGAGAAACACCTCGGCCACGAACTTGCGATCGATTCTCGAGACGCGACTCGAAGGGTGCACGATCAGCACGTACGCAGATCGAGGGCGCTCGGCGGCCCCGGAAGCCGTGACCAGCCCGACGAGGATGAATGCGCAAATCCGCACGTTGCCTCGAGTCAGAAGAAAGCCGTGGTCTTGAGGGCGAAGAGCGCCCAGTCCGGATGGAGCGAGCTCAACGGCTGGTTGCCGTTCAGGCTCGAGGAGAGTCCAGCCATGCCGTGCATGTAATGCCCCTCGACCTTGACCAACCAGAACGGGTTGATGTCGAAGCGGAGAGTCAGCGCGGCATCGTGCTGCCTGCCCTCGAGGCTCCCCCGCCGGCTGACGTTGGGAAACAGGAGCGAGTAGTAGGCGCCGGTCTGGAGCCAGGAATTCACCCGGTACGACGCCAGCGCGTAGCCTCGTTCGCTGAACGTCAATCCCTCGGGGAACAGTGAAGGGTTGCTGCTCTCCGTCCGCACCCGCCAGCGGCTGTATTCGGCGGTGAGAAGGAGATCGCGCACGGTGTACTCCACCGAGGCGACCCACAGCATCACGGGGAGGTTCACGGCCACCTGGCCTGGTGAAGAAGGAACGAGCAGGTGCGTCTCGAGGCGGAGGAACTGCAGACTTCCGCCCAGGCGCAGGCCCTCGACCGGCGCCGCCCACAGCACGCGCCCCCCAGCCACGTATGGGACGTTCAGATCGACGGCAGTGATAGGACTCCCGGGCTGGGGTCTGATGTCGAGGAAGATCGTGCCTCCATAGAACCTGTAGTCGAGCCCGCCCGCTGCACCCAGGCCCCGATACCCGTAAAGCTCGAAGCCGGTCTGCGCGAGCAGGAAGTCCCGGTTCTGGGCGGGATAGATCGATTGGGGAAGAAGGATGGCGGTGCGTGCGGAATCGATGTCGCTGCTGTCGTTGTAGAGCCCGAAGGGCAGCTTGACGCGCCCGGCTCGGATGCCGAGCCAATCCTGCCAATGGTAATCCACCGAATACCAATCGAGCGTTGCCCGGTAATCGCCGATCGGGCCCAGGTCGTGGGAGAAGATCTGCAGGCCGAGGGTCAGCTTGTCGGTGGCGAGCATCGTGAAGTTCAGCCCGAGCTCGGTAAATTCGAAGCTGCCCCGCGAGGAGTGTGCCAGGTAGTTGTTGGCGGAAGTGAGCAGGAATCCCTGACTGATGAAGCCGTGGACCTGGAGTTGCCCCAGCTCTCCCGGCAAGCTCAACTCCACCGCCGCTGCCGGGCGCGATGCGACCAGTGCGAGAGCCGACATTGCGAGGACCAAGCGCATTCCGGCGACCCGCTCCTTTCAGCCTGAAAAGACTGCTGTCTACTTGAACAGCGTAAGCACGCGCCGCTGTCCGTCGGCAAGTTTTCCAATGTCGACTGAACGACGTTCTTATGGCGCTCAATGGAAAGCTTGGCGACGCGAGGTGTGTTGGACTGGCGGTCTGTGGGCCTTCCCGCTACATGCGCGCTGCCCTCTGATCGGGACGGAGGCGAAGACCCTTGCGAAAGATTGTCAGGGCCCCGAACCACTGCCAGAGTGACGATTGATGCGCGGTTGCAGATTGCATTGCAAGATTCTCGATGCTTTCAAACGAATTGCCGGAAGCGCTCGCCTCGGACCCGCAAGCGCGGAGTCGCCGGCATGACGGCGCCAGGGCGCGTCCTGGTCGTCGACGACAACCAGATGAATCGCGCCCTGTTGAAGGAACGACTGGTGCGCCAAGCGCTCTATGTCGAAGAAGCGAGCGACGGGCACGATGCGCTGCGCAAGCTGGCGGCGAAGCCCTTCGACCTGGTGCTCCTCGACGTGATGATGCCCGGGCTCGACGGGTTCGACACCCTGCGCTCGATCAAGACCGATCCGGCGCTGTGCGAGATTCCGGTGCTGATGATTTCTGCCTTCGGCGAGATCGACAGCGTCGTTCGCTGCTTGCAGCTCGGCGCCGAGGACTATCTCCCCAAGCCGTTCGAGCCGGCGGTGCTGCGGGCGCGCGTGGGCACTTGCCTGGAGAGGAAGCGGCTGCGCGACCGCGAACGGGGCCACCTCGAGGCCCTGCGCGCGGAACGCGACCGGGCCGAGCGGCTGCTGCTCAACGTGCTGCCACGCTCGATCGCCGATCGGCTATTGGCCTCGGAAACCACCATCGCGGAAAACTTCGCCGAAGCGAGCATCCTGTTCGCCGACATCGTCGGTTTTACCGAGCTGGCTACGCGCTTGCCGCCGCGCGAGGTAGTGGGAATCCTCAATGGCATCTTTTCCGGTTTCGACGCGCTGCTCGACCGGCACGGGCTGGAGAAGATCAAGACCATCGGCGACGCCTACCTGGTTGCGGGCGGCGTGCCCACGCCGCGTCCGGATCATGCCGTCGCCGTGGCGGCGATGGCGCTCGACATGTGCGAGTCGCTGCGCCAGTTCAACCAGCGCAGCGGCACCTCGTTCTCGATGCGCGTCGGCATCAACACCGGCCCGGTGGTGGGCGGCGTGATTGGCACGCACAAGTTCATCTTCGACCTCTGGGGAGACGCGGTGAACGTGGCCAGCCGGATGGAGTCCCATGGCGAGCCCGGCCGGATCCAGTTGACGGAGGCGAGCTGGCGCCTCCTTCGCGGGCGCTACCGGTTCGAGGAGCGGGGGCTCATTTCCATCAAGGGGAAGGGCAAGATGCGGACGTATTTCCTGGTCGGTCCGCGGGCTGCCTGAGCGGTGACGCCGAAGAACGCATCTCACAACCGGAACTGCCGAATGACCTCGTTCAAGCATGGCCCCTGAGTTTGCTGCGGCGCCGGGGCTACCCCGCCAGCCGCTCTGACAGCTGTGCCTTGATCTTCGCCCGGAATCGCTCGAGCCGCATGGTGACGGCGCTCTTGCCAACGCCCATCCGCAGGGCGATCTCGCGCGCCGAGAGCGTGCCCTCGAGGTAGAAGAGACGAACGGTCTCTTTCTCCGGCCCCTCCCGCAACCCGTCGATCACCTCGCGCACGGCCCGCAGCTCGGCCTCCTTCTCCAGCACGTACGACGCCGCGGGCACGTGGTCCTCCATGAGCTGGGCCTCGCGGTTGGCCTCCTCGGCTGCCTTGATGTGCGTCGTCCGGGAGGTCAGGTAGCTGCGCGCCCGGTTCCGGGCGATGGTGAAGAGCCAGGCTCCGAACCGCTCGCGGTCCTTGAGCGATGCGAGCGCGCGGAAGGCTCGGACGAACGCCTCCTGGACCACATCCTCCCCTTCGTCCGGATCCAGCTCGGAGAAGCTCGCGGCCAGGCGGGAGACGGCCGGCCGGTAACGCCGATAGAGCTCCTCTTCCGCCGCCCTGCCCCGGGGACCGCCGGCCAGTGCCCGGCCGATCAACACGGACTCCTTGACGCGCCCGTCGAGCAGCGTCAGGTGTGGGCGAACAGGGGGTTCGGGAAGCTCCAGAGGCGCGAGGTTCGTCGCAGAGGTCATGGGCTTCTAGCACCTCGCGTGCCCATGCCATCCCGCGCACCCGCTCAGAATGATTTCAACCCTTTAGCGCAACCTGGAGAAAGGTCACGGGTCGTTTCACCGCGACAGCCGTGTCATGGCCGGGGTGGTTCTCCTCAGCCCTTTGGGGTGACGACCCTCACCTCCAGGGCTAAGTTCCGCGGCCGCGATGCTCGGGGTCGTCAACGACAAGGCGCTCCAGGATCTGGGATGGGGGCAGCTCTGCGCGGAGCTTGCCACCCGCGCGCGCACCCCCATGGGCCGCGATCGCTGCATCTCGCTCCTGCCCGGCAGCGATCCCGACGCCACCCGGCGGCACCTCGGACTGGTGGAGGAAGCGCGCCTGCTCCACAGGCACGAGCGCGAGCTGCCGCTCGCCGACGCGGTGGACGTGCGGCCGTCGCTCGGGCGGGCGGCGCGGGAGGGGACGCTGGAACCGCAGGAGCTGATGCAGGTGGCCCGCCTGATCCGGGCCAGCGACTCGGCGCGCCGGTTCTGCTTCTCGCAGGCGGACCGCGCTCCGCTCCACTTCGCGCAAGCGCAGGAGCTGTCCGAGCTGGTCCCTCTCGCGCAGGAGCTGGAGCGCGCGTTCGACCCCTCCGGAAAGCTGCTCGACACCGCGAGCCCGCTTCTCGGCGAGCTGCGCGAGCGCGCCCGCGGCCTCCACCGCGCCATCAAGCAACGGATCGAGGAGCTGCTCAAGGACGAGAAGATCGTTCCCATGCTCCGGGACGCCTACTACTCGGTGCGGGGGGACCGCTACGTGCTGCCGGTGCGCGCCGAGCATCGGTCGCATCTGCCCGGGATCGTGCACAACGCCTCGAATTCCGGCCAGACGCTGTTCATCGAGCCGCAACAGCTGGTGGAGCTGGGCAACCAGCTCACCATCGCCGAGGCCGGCGCGCTGGAGGAGGAACAGCGGATCCTCCATGAGCTGTCCGGCGCCGTCGGGCGGCGGGCGCCGGTGCTCGAGCACGACGTGGAGATCATCGCCGTGCTCGACGAGGCGGCCGCGGGCGGCCGGCTCGGCGACGACCTCGACGCCGGCGCGCCCGAGCTGGGCGGAGACCGTTTCGAGCTGCGCAAGGCCCGGCACCCGCTGTTGGTGCTCCAGCGCAAGTCGGCGGGAGTGGTGGCCAACGACGTGGCGCTGCCCGCGCCCGCGCAGGCGCTGATCGTCAGCGGCCCGAACGCGGGCGGGAAGACGGTGACCATCACTGCGGTGGGGCTCTGCGCGCTGATGGCCCGCGCGGGGCTGCCCCTCCCCGCCGAGGCGGGCTCCCGCATGCCGCTGTACCGCACGGTGTACACGGCCATCGGCGACGAGGGCGATCTGGCGCGGGACCTCTCCACCTTCACCGCCCACCTCTCCGCGCTCAAGTGGATCCTGGAGGCGGCCGGTCCCGGCACGCTCGCGCTGATCGACGAGATCGCCGCGGACACCGATCCGCGCGAGGGCGCCGCCATCGCGGTCGCCGCGCTGGAGAAGCTGGTGACGGCCGGCGCGCAGGTGCTGATCACCACGCACCTCGAGGAGCTGAAGGCGCTGGCGCTCGCCGACCCGCGCTTCGCGCCCGCCAGCGTGGGCTTCGACGTGGAACGCCTGGCCCCGACCTACCGGCTGCGACTGGGCGAGGTCGGCGCTTCGTCGGCGATCGAGATCGCGCGGCGCGTGGGCCTGCCGGAAGACGTTTGCATGCGGGCCCGCGAGATCCTGGGAAGCGGCGCGTCCGTCGTGTCGCAAGCGGTGGAGCGGCTGGAGCAGGAGCGCGCCGCGTCCGCGCGCCGGAGCGCCGAGCTCCTGGCCTCGCGCGAGGAGGTGGAGCGCGAACGCGCCTCCCTCCAGCGCGAGCGAGAGCGCCTGCGCGAGCTGGAGCGAGAGACGCGCGCCGGCGCGAGGGCAGAGCTGATCGAGGACCTGCGCCGCCGCCGCGACGAGATCGCGGCCCTGGTCGCCCGGCTTCAGGCGGCGCCGGCGATGGCCCAGGCCGTCGATGCGCAGCGCGCGGTGGAGCAGGCCGTCGCGGCCGAAGAGCGGGAACAAGCGCGAGCCTCGGAGCCGCAGGCGCTCCCCGACGCCGCGCTGGAACCGGGCGCACGGGTCAAGCATGTCCGGCTGGGCACGGAGGGCGTGGTCCTCGAAGTGCAAGACGGCAACGCAACGGTGCAGATGGGCGCTCTGCGCAGCAAGGTGCCGGTTCAGGACCTCCTGCCGCTCGCGAGGCAGGTGCGGCAGGCGGGGTTCCGCAAGAGCAAGGCTGAGCGGATTGAGCGCGCCGAGCAGGCGCGCGCCGCCGCCGTCCAGGTGCGCGTACCCGTGGCCGACGTCCGCGGAATGCGCGTGGACGAGGCGCTCCGCGCTGTCGAGCTGGAGTTGGACCGCGCCACCCGCGCGGGCGACGAGCGCGTCCACGTCCTGCACGGCCACGGGAGCGGGGCCTTGAAATCCGCCATCCGCGAACACCTGCAGCGCAGCCCATACGTGCGCCGCTCGCGACCCGCGGAGCAACACGAAGGCGGCGACGGCGTCACCATCGCCGAGCTCGCTTAGCTGGAAAGTGATCCGGCGCTTCAGATCAAACGCCGAGCACGCCGAGCACGCCGAGGGGGAAACGTAGACTCAAGGAATCATTTTTGGGGTTGGGTTGGTGCGAACCCGACCGTCGGAGCAACTCCGAGCGCCGCGGCTGGCGAGATGATCACAACCCCAAACCTCGGCGTGCTCGGCGTTTGATCCAAGAAGCCGCTCACTTTCTGGCTCGCGAGTCTTGGATCTATAGAATGGAGATGTGCATTCGTGGTT
>Ga0209526_10000305_pt1 | contig 30952 bp, 16 predicted proteins | sample JacPinW_OM2H0_M1_FD_188566 | JGI IMG/M metagenome (GOLD analysis project Ga0209526, IMG submission 188566) | Forest soil microbial communities from Algoma, Ontario, Canada - Jack Pine, Ontario site 1_JW_OM2H0_M1 (SPAdes) (version 2) | ecosystem: Environmental > Terrestrial > Soil > Boreal... | reverse complement strand
ATATCCCCTCGCACGCGGCTGACGCCCAGCCGAATCGTATTGACTAACCGCGGACTGAAAATATGGGTCTCCTCGGCACTGGCCATCTGCCTCCGCGAGAAGACGCTGTGCGTGGCGTTGAGTAACGTGTCCGGCTGGGTTAGCGGGCCGGAGTCAAAGAAATAACTGCCTGAGAGGTTATCCTTGTCGGATATTCTCTGGTCGACCCTTCCCGTAACGTAGTCTTCTTTTGAAATACCCGCCAATGAAACATTCAGGCTCACGATATCCAAATTGGTCGCGGTTTGACATGCGGATCCCGTCGGACATGGCCACAGAGCGAGATACGGCGCGACCTTGGGGTCCACTGTGACTGTCTTCAGTGATGCGCACGGGTTACCACCTGAAGCAACGCATAGCATGCCGTTGCGCGCCTCTTGCGTCGGCACACGGATGGACCTAGACAGAGGCTGGTTCTGACGAACTCCCTCATACGTTCCATACACAAATGTCTTGTCCCTGACGAGAGCCTTTCCCCCGGACCCTCCGAACTGAACGCGCCGGAAAGGGGGAATGGGCCCTGCGGGATCAAAGAAATTCTTGGCATCAAAGATCTTGTCGCGATCAAAGAAGAATCCCGTGCCGTGGAAACCGTTGACGCCACTCTTAGTGATGGCGTTGATAACCGCACCGGACGTGTGCCCGTACTCCGCAGTATAGTTGCTGGTGAGAACGGAAAACTCCTGGACCCCGTCCACTCCCAAATTCAGTCCGGTCGCGCCGCCTGGGGCGCCATTCGAATAGTCGTTGATGCTCATACCATTCACCCGGTAACTGTTCTCGTTGGCGCGGTGACCGGCATCACTCAACTGGTTTCCAAATCCGCGGTTCCCTTTGTTCGCGCTGAATCCTGTCCCTGCCTGGTTGGGGATACTCGTGACTCCCGGCTCCAGAGTCGCCAGTGACGTCCAGTCCCGCCCGTTCAAAGGCAATTCCCGAATAGTTGTAGACTCGATTGTTGAGCCTACCGTAGAAGAATTCGTCTGAATATCGGGCGGCGTCTCGTGCACCTCCACCGTTTGGCTGAGTGGCCCAACTTTCAGGTTCAGATTGAGGGACTGTTGGGCGCCCACCGTCAGCTTGATGTCCCTCTGAAGCAGGGTCTGGAAGCCGTTCGCCGAAACTCGTACTTCATACGTACCCGGTAGCAGGTTCGGCGCGGAGTAAAAACCATCCTCGTTGGATGTAATCTCCCGGGCCACGCTGGTTCCCGTATTCTTTATCGTTACTGTGGCGCGCGGCACCGCCCCACCGTGCTCATCTGCGATAAGCCCGGACAGTGTGGCTCCCGTCACCTGTGCGGCTGCCGGAGTCCCCCACGACGCAGTTAGGACTAACACTAGCGCCAAGCAAACAAATACTCCTGCAAAATTTGGAAACAGTCGTCCAAGGCTCATCGTTTTTTCCTACCTCTCCTCGACGGAAGCTCAATTGTCTACGGTGACGCGAGTGCCTTGCTTGATTTTCGCCACTCTGAACAGCCAAGGGGAACAGCGCAATACTTTATTCATCCCATCGAAATCCTTTCTACATCACCGTGCTTCTCTTTGAATTCAGGCGGTTTAGACAGCGCAATCACAGCTTCTTTTGACCGCACTTGTGGCCGGGCGCTATACTCCGTGGAATCCATGAAAGCTTCTAACCTCTCGTCCCGCGTCATTCGCTTCGGCGTCTTCGAGGCGGACCTCAGCGCTGGGGAGGTCCGCAAACACGGTCTGCGGCTCAAGCTTTCCGAGCAACCCTTCCAAATCCTGGTCATGCTCCTGGAGAAGCCTGGCAATGTTGTTAGCCGCGATGAGTTAAGGAATCGCCTGTGGCCCGGTGACACGTTTGTCGATTTCGATCACGGCCTGAACAACGCAGTGATGCGTTTACGCGAAGTATTGTCTGATTCCTCTGATACGCCACGATTTATCGAGACGCTGCCCCGCCGGGGTTATCGCTTCATCGCACCCGTCGAAGAGCTTAGTACGGCGATCGAAGGCCCATCGAACGCTGCTCCCCTTTCAGCAGCAAGCCCGGTTGATTCCGCCGCAGTGTTGCCGCCCGCGACTCGCAGCTCACTCCCCGTGAGGAAGAAGCTTTGGTTTCCTATTTCACGCTTTGCCATGCTTTCCACCGTCGGCCTTATGGGAGCTGTAGCGCTCACGGCAGTCGCGGTGCACTACGTTGGCGGGGTGAATGCCGGCAAAGTAAGACCCGACCGCAGCACTTCTTTAATCGTTCTTCCCCTGGAAAACCTCTCCGGGGACAAGGAGCAGGACTATTTTGCCGACGGCATGACCGACGAGTTGATCGCCAATCTGGCTAAGATTCGCTCCCTACGAGTTATTTCCCGTTCAACGGCCATGGCCTACAAAGGCACACGCAAACCCCTCTCGGAAATTGCTCGCGAACTAAACGTGGACGCAGTCGTTGAGGGCACGGTTTTGCGCGCGGGCAACCGCGTAAGAATCACCGCCGAATTGGTTCGAGTCTCCACCGATCGCCATCTCTGGGCCGACACGTACGAGAGCCAACTAGGCGACGTTCTGGCCCTGCAGAATCGCGTGTCCTCAGCAATTGTGGACGAAATCCGCATCAATCTCACACCCGAAGAGAAAGATCGCCTCGCCAAAACTCCCGCGGTGAGCCCGGAAGCCTATGAGAACTATCTGAAAGGTCGATATTACTGGAACAAACGCTCGGATGAAGGCTTGACGAAAGCCATAGGCTATTACGAGCAGGCGACGCACAAAGATCCGCAATACGCGCTAGCGTACGCAGGCCTCGCCGATAGTTACGGCATCATCGGCGCGACGATTTTCGGCTCCATGCCCGCGCGCGAAGCAGCTCCCAAAGCCAAAGCAGCCGCGCTTCGCGCCTTGGAAATCGACCCGACCCTGGCTGAAGCCGCGAATTCCCTGGCGACCGTCAAGTTCAACTACGACTGGGACTGGGCCGGTGCAGCCGACGGTTTCAAGAGGGCTATCGAGCTGAATCCCGCTTATCCCACTGCCTATCAACGCTACTCGCTCTATCTCGTGGCCATGGGCCGCTTTCAAGAGAGCTTTGATCAAATCACTAAAGCTCGCGCGCTCGATCCGCTCTCCATCAGTATCAATACGAGTCTCGGATGGCGTTTGTACCTGGCCCGCCAATATGACCGTTCTATCGAGCAGCTTCGCAACACTTTAGAAATGGATCCTACTTACGAACTTCCGCATCTCCTGCTGGGCCGCGCGTACCAGCAAAAAGGCGATTTCGCCCGGGCTATCCCTGAGTTCCAGAAAGCGGTCGAGTTATCTCATAACACTCCGTTGATGGTTTCCGCCTTGGCGCGCGCCAACGCCCTTTCTGGAAATAGAGAGCAAGCGGAAAAGCTTCTCGCCGAACTCATGGCCAAGTCCAAGCGCGAATATGTTTCGCCGTTTTATATCGCGATGATCAATGCAGGGTTAGGCAGGACAGTGCTGGCCATGGACTGGCTGGAGAAAGCCTACAACGACCGCTCCAACGGCCTCGTCTTTTTGAAAGTTGACCCGGAACTCGATAGTTTGCGCACCAATGCACGTTTTCTCGAACTTCAGCGCAAACTCAACTATCCCGAATGATGACGGTACTGGCCAAAATTGTCACCAAACGTCCCGCTAAGAGCTGTTGCCAGTTATACTTAGAAACGGAGGAGTGGGTGAGCGGTTGAAACCGACGGTCTTGAAAACCGTTAGACCCGAAAGGGTCTCGGGGGTTCAAATCCCTCCTCCTCCGCCACATCTGAGAATCCGCAAAGGCACTGCCTTCCTTGCCGACCGATGTAGTGGGTTTGAGACGCGCGAACAATCGCCCGCACGCAGTTTACTGACCACGCATGTGCCGCCGCGCAAAGTCGGAAGGGATCTGAAGCTATGAAATACTTCGGGCCTGGGGCGGGGCTGTTGTGGCTCGCACGATGAACTCCGGCTCGATGATGATTGCTTTCGGATATGGCACTCTTGTTGGGGCATTGATCCGCTGCAAAAGAGTCTCGGCAGCGATTACACCCATCTCGCGGAGCGGTTGCCGCACGGTGGTCAACCCCGGATTTTGAAACGCCGCGCTCTGAATATCGTCGAACCCGACCACCGAGACATCTTCGGGCACGCGTCGGCCAGCTTCCCGAAGCGCCTGAATTGCGCCGATAGCGGAGATATCGTTGAATGCGAAAAGCGCGGTAAATGCTTCGTTTGTCGCAAGCAGCTTTCTGGTGACTTCGTAGCCCAATTGTGGCGATGAAGATTCGCCCTCCAACTGCGCGGTCAGACATCGGTTCACTTCGAGTCCCAACTTCCGCGCCGACGCCAGCACAGCTTCCCAGCGCACTTCCGTGTCCGAGCTGAACTCCTGCCCTTTGATGAAAGCGATGCGGCGGTGACCGAGCTTGGTCAGATGTTCAAGCGCCAATTTCGCCGCGCAGGCGTGATTCAAAACGATGTTCGTGACGCCGGCAATTTCCCGATGTCCCGAAACCGACACCACGGGCACATCCAAATCCCACGTACAGTCCGTGTCTACAGCGATTAAACCCTCAACGGAGCGCTGCTGGAGTAGCAGTGGATACTCTTGTAGCAGCTCTTTTCGATGGCGATGGCTCGCCACTAAATAGAAATACCCTTCATCCAAAAGGTGATCTTCGATCCCGGAGAGAACCAGCGCGGCGTAGCCTTCACTGATCTCCGGAACTACGACTCCAACGGTGAAACTCCGCTGGCGCCGTAACGAGCGGGCCATGAAATTGGGGCGATAGTTGAGCTCGCGCGCGGCTGCACGAATTCTCTCTTGCGTGTGCCGCGGAATCGACTTTGCAGACGGAGAACGATTGATAACCAGCGACACCGCGGCCTTGGAAAGGCCGAGGTGCTCGGCGAGCATTTTCAAGCTCACGCCGGGACTCGCAGACCTGCCACGCGATAGTTGAATTCCAGACGACTTTGACGTTGGCATGACTTCTGTGCGCGTAGTCTCGCACAACAGAGTGAGAGGAGCAATGATAAGGCGGCTAACTCTTTGGAACCGCTGCGCTCCTACAGCAAGTCAACTAATTCGGATTGTTTCGAGCCCCCACTGCTTCACATACCCTTTCCTGATTCTGCGACCATTCGCGTTTTCATCACGCAAATTAGTGTGCCGGTGGATCGGCTTTAAAGCCGATCTTATCGAGCATTGGTTTGATTTCCGGATTGGACATGAACAGCCTCCAAATCAGGCCGGTGCGGTAATTTTCAACCATCACCGTGATGGGTGCCTGGTTGAGGCCCATGAAAATCGGCGAATACCAGTTTGTACCGAGGTTGAAGGCATCGCGTGGCCCGTAAACGTCCCAAAGCGGGTCACCCAGATCGCGATAGAAATGTTTCAGGGCTGCCATCGAGGCGTCGGGTGTGTAAGGGAAAGATGCCAGCGCACCCGTCGGGGTCATGGTTCCGTCGTCGTCCTGCAGATCAGGACCATGCGCTCCGTATCCTGACGAGCCGTCGCTGGCGGTAAGGCCCCAACAATTCGCGCCGTAACCTTTGTAATGCTTGGGGTTCCTGAGGCAATAGGCGAGATTGATGCGGGCCAAGTTGCGATTGTTCTCGAAATAGTCGGTGTACCGATCGCGGAAATGCGGATCGAAGCCCATATAGGAATAGTGCGCGAAAAATAGCGGACCGCCGCTGCCGACGCCCACGTCCAGCTTGATCCCATCATAGGTGTGGCCGTTGACGTAGTGATCGCCCTCTTCGGAGTTCGACCAGTCCTTGCGATAGTCGACCGCAGCTTTCGATTCCCCGGCCCAGCCCGTGTAATAGAGGTCCGGCGGGACGGCGTGCGTGGGCGAGGCGATGGCTAGCAAATAGACCATCATCGCTTCGTTGAAGCCGGTAATGCGGTGGTCGATGTGCCACGAGAAATCGGGCGACCAATGCCAGTAGATCGCATCGCTTTGCGGGGAACGCCGGTACCAATCCCACTCGACCGTGTTCCACAGGTACGAAATGTTTTCGTACAAACTCTTTTCACGCGGGTTGGGACCCTGGAAATACTGCCTCGCGGCTAGCAATCCTTCCATCAGAAAAGCCGTTTCGACAATATCGCCCGCGTTATCGAACATGTCGAAGACGGGTAGACTCTTGCCCGTGGTCCCATCCATGAAGTGTGACCACACGCCATGATAGCGAGGCGCATTCTTTAGAAATCTCGTGATCTTTGTGAGCCGATCGAGGCCCTGCTCGCGAGTGATAAAGCCGCGATCGACGCCGACGATGAGGGCCATGATGCCGAAGCCGCTCGCGCCGGTGGCCACGATGCGGTCGTCTCCCGGAATGTTCTCGACCGTCATCCCGGACGTGGCGTGGGCACCCTCCCAGTAGTAGCGAAAGCATTCTTCCTGCAGCATGGATAACAATTCGTCGTCGGTGAGCTGCTTCGTGGAGGCGCTGGCCGCCTCCGAAAGCCGAGATTGCCTGTAGCGTCTGTCCGACGCTGCAACCTTGTAAAACGCTTTTTGATCAGGCTTGCCGATGAAGTCGGTGTAGCGATTGATTCCGCGAACTTGCATTCCGATCGGTTGGAAATTCTTTTCGTCGAAGGACCGGTAAACGATGTAACGCTCTACCGAATTCGCTGCGACCGCGTCCCAACTAACGTCGACATGTCGCTCGTAGCCTTTCGCGCGCACGTTCGTGGGCGCGAGGGGAGGTTTACGTGCGGCGACAGCCTGCGATCCATCGATCCTGATTTCGTCGACAATTAGAGTGTGCGGCGCGCCGTCGGCCATGTCTTGACTGAACACGATGCTTCGCAGATGGTGCGGCTCGAAGGCGTGGATGGAAGCCGATAAAAAGCGGCTGAGCGGAATCTTGATTTGGGTCCAGCGACCGGCGGGAATGGCGCCGATGAACGCGGCGAGCTTGAGCGGCCCAGAAAAATTTCCTCCGACGTCCAACAAGCGGATAAGCGGCAAGTCTTGGGCAGCAATTTCTTGCGCTGCGAAACACCACAAGTAGAGTGTGTCGCCTAAAAAGTTGATCTCGCGGTTGCGGAAGTTTACGACGCGGACCTCCGCGTCCCACCCGCCGCCCTGCGCCGATTGCCATTTCAGGCGCAACGCGTTCGGCGGCGTATGGAAGTTTTGCGTCTCGACTGGGAGTTTTCCATTGACGAGTTCAAGACTGCTTGGCGCGGAAGGTTTGCCGCTGCTGTAGAAGTATGCGTCTCGAGTAAGACTGTTGTCGAAGATGACGTGCCGATAGTAATTCGCGTCTGCGCGGGCTAGACGCCCGCAGGTGAACGAGACGGCAGCGACAATGGCAACGCACGCCAATGCTCGAAAGGCGTATTGCGCAGCTCGAGAACTCCCGGACTTGCCTTGCCTAGTACCCATCAAGCCTTTGCTCCCTACAGCCAACAGGCGAGCAACTCATTGTTTCTTGACCTTAGCGGGGCTGCATGCAGCAGCCCTCCGCCCGAGATACCGCATCTTACCAAGGGTGTTTCTCCGGCAGGCCTGGCGCTTCGCGCGCACCATGCAGCAAAAATCAGAATTCTTGACACAAATATTTTGTATTACTATACTCCGTGCCAATAGTTTAGTGAACCGATTTACCTTTGGGGGTCTGTTGCTGTTCAAATTTCAGTGGATAAGGGTGGTGTATGACTTGCAAGCTGGTACTCCGCTTCTGGCTGATGTTGTCTTTTCTCCTTCTCTCATTCTCAATCGCACATGCTCAATATCGCGCCGGCATCCAGGGCGTCGTCCTTGATGCGCAAGGGAATACGATCTCAGGCGCGACCGTCACCTTAACGAATAAAGAAACGGGCAAGACCAACCAAAGCACCAGCGATTCCGCAGGCGTATATAACTTTCTGAGTCTTCCACCTGGCCAATACAGAATTGAAGCGGAAATGACGGGCTTCAAGAAGAAGGTTCTGGAAACCGTCACCGTCCAAGGTGAACAGACTCAGGGCGTGAATATCACGCTGGAAGTTGGAGATGTAAACCAGCAGGTCACGGTCACCGCCGACTCTGCCCCCGCGATCGACACAGAGACTGGCAACATCAGTGGGACACTGAGCAGCAAGGAAATCCAAAATTTGCCTTCGTTCGGCCGCGATCCTTTTCAACTCTTGCGTTTAGCACCCGGCGTCTTTGGCGACGCCGCGCATGGCGCAAGCGGGGACTCCCAGAATACTCCGGGGAGCCAGGGACCCGGTGGACCCCAAGCTAACAGAGGCATCTTCGCGACTGAAAACCAGGTACAGGTAAACGCCAACGGTCAGCGCAATACCGCGAATAGCTTCCAGGTCGACGGTGTGTCCGTAAATAGTCTGGATTGGGGTGGCGCTGCGACCATCACACCGAACGAGGAGTCGGTTAAAGAAGTCCGTGTAACCGCCAATTCCTACGACGCACAGTTTGGCCGCACCAGCGGTGCACAGGTTGAAGTCGTTTCACAGAATGGAACCAACGAGTACCACGGCAGCCTGTTCCTCAAAATCGATCGTCCGGGACTGAACGCTTTCCAACGCGAGTTCGGCCAAGGACCAAAGGCTACCCAGCGCTCCACGAACCGTTTCAATGAATTCGGCGGCAGCGTGGGCGGACCGATTATCAGGAATCGCTTGTTCGCATTCTTCTCCTACGAAACGCTCAGAAACAAGTCGGTATCCACAGGCAACACTTGGGCGGAGACTCCGCAATTCCTCGGTCAAGGTGCGCCCGGAAGTATCGCGAAGAACCTGTTGTCCTTCCCTGGCGAAGGCACCGTCTTCAGCACGATTATCCCCAGGACTTGCGAACAGGCGGGCTTCAAAACCGGCATCGACTGCAATCCCATTGGCACCAACGGTTCCCAAGGGTTGGATGTTGGTTCACCGATAAAGGCAGGCCTCGGGACTGCCGACCCGACCTTTGGCACAGTGGCCACCCCGTTTGGCGTAGGCGGCGGCCTTGACGGCACCCCGGACATCGCCTTTGTGCAGACCACGAATCCTAATCAGTACACGGCGACTCAATACAACGGTCGCTTGGACTTTCAGGCTACTCACAACGATCTAATCACCTTTAGTGTGTACTGGGTGCCGACTAGCTCCACTTCCTTTAACGGGAATGTGCGTGCCGCGAATCTCTTCCACTCGGATCGTACGAACCAGAGTGCTGCTCTGCTTTGGCAGCGCACTTTCACGCCCACGCTCATCAATGAGGCACGCTTCAACGTGTCCCGCTGGTATTTCAACGAGCTACAGACCAATCCCCAGGAACCTTTTGGGCTCCCGCAAGATGTCCTCAACAGTGGAATCGGCAACATCGGGGGCTTTGTTTTTATCTTTGGCGCTAACGGGCCAGGGGTTTTTTATAAAACCTCCTACAACATTCACGACACGGCCACCAAGGTTCTCGGTAGTCAAACCTTGAAGTTCGGGTTCGACATCTATAAGGACCAGAACACGGACGCGAATGTGGGCGGCGCGCTGCCACAATATTTCTTTCGGAATCTCTGGGATTTCGCCAATGACTCCCCAATCCAGGAAAATGCAACCTTTAATCCCTTGACCGGCGCCCTGACTCAAACCAGGCACTATATCCGTTCCAATAGTTATGCCCTCTTCCTCCAAGATGATTGGAAACTGAAACCCAACCTTACGGTTAATCTCGGCATGCGATGGGAATACTTCGGCCCCATTCACGAAAAGTTCGGCAACCTCGACGTCGCCATCCCCGGCCCGGCCCCGAACCCACTCACTGGTGCATTCGTGCGCGTTGGCGGGAATCTCTACAACGCCAGCTACCACAATTTCGGGCCGCAGATTGGTTTTGCCTGGAGTCCCTCTCAGTTCCCTTTGCTGCGCCAGGATTTCCACAATCGTCTGGTGATCCGCGGCGGATTTGGTATCGGCTACAGCCGTGGAGAGCAGGCTATCTTATTGAATGGACGTAGTAACCCACCGCTAGTCGCAGGCGACAATCTGTTCGGCTCAAACATCCTCTATGCAGCTTCAAGCGATCCGCACAACCTCAACGGCTTCCCATCCAATCCCCATACCATCGTAGCCTTTAATCCCAACAACCTCCCCGCGAGCGGCGCACCCGTTAGTCTGACCGGCTTCGACATAAATTTTCCTACTCCCGTCACATACCGTTACTCGCTCGGAACCCAGTATGACGTAGGTCATAATTGGATCGTGTCGGTGGGGTATCAAGGCAGCCTGAGTCGGCACTATACTCGTAACCAGAATTTTAACCTCGTCAATTTCCAAAATCTCAACCCCCAAATACAGAGTTTCGGGCGCTTCACGAATGACTCCAATGGCTCTTACAACGCGCTGCTGACAGAGCTGCAGCATAGATTTTCAAGCACCTTCGAAATCGATGGCCAATACACGTTCGCCAAAGCCGAAGATAACTATTCCGGGGATTTTCACGGCGATTTCGACTCAGGTGCGTATCCATTCAGCCGCCAAGCTGAGTTTGCTCCATCCGATTACGACGTGAGGCACAACTTCAAGCTCTATGGAGTCTGGACGCCGCGCATCTTCCACGGCGACCATAGCTGGCTTGAGAGAATTGCCGGAGGTTGGACGGTAACGGGCATTCTCAACGCCCACACCGGTTTTCCTTGGACTCCATACTACAATGTCCAAGTCCAAGGTGTTCCTAACGCGTGCAGCCTGGTGTACGTGAATAGCGGTTACTGTACGGTTCGACCAACCGCTTTCCTCGGTGGCGCAGGCTCTGATTTCAGCAACCCAGGGTTTGAACCCACGACCACCAACTTCCGGAACCCTTCAACCTCCTACTTCACAGCGCCGAATCTTACGTCGGCAGGAATTCCTCCACTGCCTGGCGTGGCTCGCAATTCCTTCCGCGGGCCGCGTTACTCGTCCGTTGACGCCACGCTTGGAAAAGCGTTCGGGTTGCCGCGTATGCGCGTGTTGGGCGAGAACGCGAGATTGGATTTGCGCGCCAATTTTTACAATCTGTTTAACCAGCTCAACTTGACCCCGCTCGGCCCTCAAAGTATTGGTACCATCGTGGTCAACCGTGCGACTGGCACGCAGACCGTGACCTCACCAAACGGTACGTTCGGTGTCGCGAACAATGCCCTGGCAGGCCGAATCATCGAGGCCCAAGTCCGTTTCAGCTTCTAAACCCTTCGGCCTCGTTTGGCGCTTGACCGCCGAGGCCAGAGATTCTTACCCACCACCCCGGGAAGCTGTCAGCCGTCGACCGCATCTGGTCGCGGCTGACAGCTTTCTTTTTTGAATCGAAACTTTTTGACGCTGAAGACTCTCGCTCTGGTCTTGTCGCGCCGCCCCTCGACGAGACAGGAATTGCTCGCCGGCGTCTCGCCGGAATGAATCCAACCCTGTGGTAGGCTCTGTTCGATGAGGATTGTTCGCGTCTTACTGTGTTGGTGTGTTGTTTGTGGTGCTGCTGCCCCCCGGCAGACTGTGCAGAGTAAGGCGACCCGTCCCAATGTCTTTCTCATCACGATCGACACGCTGCGTGCTGACCACGTTCACTGCTATGGCTATGAGCGAATCCAAACACCCGCGTTGGACCTGCTGGCAAAGGATGGAATCCGATTCACGCAAGCGTTCACGCCTAGCCCCATCACGAATAGCTCGCACACGAGCATTCTGACCGGGCTTTTGCCGAGCTCGCACGGGGTCAGCGACTTCGGCGTACCCCTGGCGCCCACCCACGCCACGTTGGCAGAATTGTTAGCGAAACGTGGCTATCACACTGCCGCGTTTATGGGCGCCGTGATCCTGGACAGCAAGAGCCTGGCACCGGGGCTCAATCGCGGTTTCGAGTTCTACGATAATTTTCCCGAGCACGCGACGACTAAGTCGCGATGGGGACGCCTCGAGCGCAGAGGATTGGAGGTTGAACAGCACGCAGAATCGTGGCTCAACGCGCATCCGGACGGTTCGCATTTCGTGTGGCTACACTTCTACGATCCGCACGATCCGTACGAGCCGCCGGCGCCGTACTCCGACACCTATAAGGATCGACTCTACGATGGCGAGATTGCGTATGCGGATTCGGCGCTAGGCCGCTTTCTCACTTACCTGAAAAAACGGGGCTGGTACGACGGAGCATTGATCGTTGTTGTAGGAGACCATGGTGAGGGACTTGGCGAGCATCACGAAGATACACACGGCATTTTTCTCTACGATTCGACGACGCACGTCCCACTGCTGGTAAAGCTGCCGAGTGGCCGTGAGGCAGGCAAAGAGGTTGCCGCGCAGGTGCGCACAACAGACATCATGCCTACGATCTTGGAACTCCTTGGTTTGCCTATTCCGCAGCAATTGGATGGCGCCTCGCTAAGTCCGTTCTTCGCGGATGCCGAAAAAACTCCTCGCACGGTCTTCGGTCAAACGGACTATCCGCTGCGATTTGGGTGGGCTCCGTTGCGCTCTGTGCGGAAGGAGGGTTTCAAGTTCATCGAGGCGCCTAAGCCGGAACTTTACGACCTGCGCTCGGATTCGGGAGAGCTGCACAATCAATATGAGCCGTGGAATGCGAACGTCCAAGAGTTGCGCAAGAGTTTAGCCGAGCTGAACTCCTCGACTACCTCGGGAAACGCTTCACCTGCCGCCGTGTCCGCAAATACGATCGACGAGCTTCACGCGCTCGGCTACCTGGGGCCGGCGGACGCTCGTAGCTCGACCAATGTGCCCGAACCTTCCTTGCTGCCGGATCCCAAGGACAAGATCGAAGAGCAGAACCTGCTGCACGCCGCTATGATAGCAACGGAAAATGACGACCCGGCTAAAGCCCGCACGGCGCTCGAAAAGCTGCTGCAATTGGACAACAGCTCACCAATTGCTCTGTCTCAGCTTGGCCGCTTGGAAATCAATTCGCGGAATTACCAGAAGGCGATCGAGTACTTGCGCCGGGCACATGAATTGCGGCCGGAGGACGCGGCGGCGGCTTTGGATTACGGGCGAGCATTGGAATTGAACAACGATTTGGTGGGCGCACGCGACGCACTGCAAGCAAGTCTAAGATTGAACCCGAATCAATTCTCTGCCCGGCTTTTGCTGGGACAAGTTTACTTCCGCTCCGGGGATGCAAATTCGGCTCTTGACCAGCTCGAAGCCGCAGCGCTCATTCAGCCGGCGAATGTCGAAGCAAAGACCAGCATATCGAAGGTCCTAATCAGCCAGAAAAAGTTCGCGGATGTGGTGGAACTTCTGAAGCCGATTGCCGATTCTTCCAGCGACGATCCAGACGTATTTGAGTTGTTGGCGCGGGCTTACGCTGGCCTCGGACGGGTCCGAGATGCGCAGGGCGCCGAATCCCGCGTCCAGGCATTGCGCAGAATCAAAAAATAGTTCTCGTCTGCGGGAATTTATCGGCGGTCCGTCAGTTCACGCACGTAAAAGCTAACTACCTGTTCGCGGCGACTTTGTTTGCGGAGCCGTCGAAAACCTCGGCAAGAACTCTTCCGCGCATTTGCTTCGGCTGCTCGATTCCGTATATGTGCAGGAGTGTTGGTGCGATGTCGTACACGCTGGCTGCCAATCCCATCAGCCGAAAATCATGCTTGATGCCCGGGCCCATCACAAAAACTGAGCCGGGCACATCATCGCCATCGGCAAAGTCGTGCTTCGCAATTACCGGCGTGGTTTTTTCGTGGTCGGCATGCGCGTGCGGATCTTTTTGCTCAAACTCACGCAGCGGCTTGATGCCGTGGTCGGAGAGGATCACAACATACGTATTCTCATCCGCGTGCTTCAGAACGGTGCCGAGCACCTTGTCAAAAGCGATGTATTGGTCCGGGAAAGCGTCCTGGCGGACGCCGTTGATACTCGCGTTGTATCCGACGTTGAATGGCGTGATGGGATAGAGCCAATGGCCGGTGCGGTCTTCGCAGGACTGCGCCAGGAACGTGAAATCTGTGGGGTGCGTGGTCAGCAGGTAATCGAAGAGCTTGGTCTGCTGTTCTCGGATCGTCTGTACTTTGGCCAACCACTGCTTAATCACATCGCTTTCGTGATTCTTGAGATCGGCTGCGGAGGGCATTCGCTCGCAGTCGATATAGAAGTCTCCGACATTTTTCAACAATTCTTCGCGCATGCTAGCGGGATAAACGGCGTCGCCGCCAGTCACTTCACTCAGCTTGGGCGCGCAGAGCACGCCGTCTTCACAGTTCTTGCCGCGCGTCAGCATGCCACTGATCATGTACCCATTCACCGGCATAACCGGGAAAGTGGCGGGGACGTTGGCCATCCCGACGGTGACGCCGCTCTTCGATAGCATCGACCAAAGAGGTTCTTGCTTTAGCATGTGGGTATTGGCGGTGATCCCGCCGACAAGAAAGCCCGTCACGCCATGCTCTTCCGGATTTGTGCTGGTAAACAGCGTGGAGTATACGCGCGGGCAATTCGGCCCGGAGACTGTGCGCAGCTTGCCGTAGGCGCCATTCTCAATCACGCGGGACAAATTCGGCATCTTGCCCTTCAGAATCAGTGGGCGGATGATGTCCAGCTCCATGCCGTTGACACCAACCAAGATAACGCGGGGTTTAGGCTTAGGAGCGCTGCTGGGCTGCTGAGCGCGAAGACCGATCGGCAACAAAAACACCGATAGCAAGAGCAATGAAATTCTACGTGGGACCATCGGACACCCCTTTATTTGGAGGGTTCGAGTATATAATTGGCGATGGCCAGTGTCCACGACTGAGGCATAAAGATAGGTAGCCCCCCCTCCCCCGGTTTTCTCACAAGTGTTGATTCTAGAGGTAGTTAAAGTCCTTTGTTTTGATACACTTTTGCAAGTGTTCATTCTAAAGATATTTAACGCGCGATGAATTCTCGCCACTTCGTCCTGGAAAAGTCCAAGATCAGCTAGTCCGACAAATCGGCACACCAAGCTAAAGGGGCTGCGGACGGACAAACGCCCCTAGTATGCCGATGTATACCACGCTGTTACTATAATGTCAATATAATTCGCAGGTTGACTAACCGGAGGCCGGCTTAGGGCGTAGCCGCCGGTCGGAGGCGCTCGGCTTCGGCGTGCTCGCGGGCGGCGTTCTCGTCCTGTCCAAGCTTGGCGTAGGCTTCGGAGAGGAATTGGTGGGCCTCGATAGACTTAGGCTCGACCTGCGTCGCTTTTTCCAAATTGGGAAGAGCGCCTGCCGGATCGCCTTGCAAAGAAAGGATGCGACCGCGCAGCAGATTCGCGCGGTAATGATCCGGGTCGAGCTGGAGCGTAACGTCCAGATGATGCAGGGCTTCCGGGACACGATCGATTCGCGCATACACGGCAGCCAGGGAAAAGCGCGCGTCCGTCCAGTCCGGACTGTGACCGACCACGATCTCCAAATGTGTAGCCGAAAGGTTGAGATTCCCCTTCTCGTATAATGCGAGCGCGATTTCGTAGTGAGCCATCATGGAGTCCGGCACGAGATGGATAGCGTTGTCTAGGTGCATAATCGCTTTATCGTACTGCCGTATTTCTTTGTAAGCGACGCCTAGAAAGTATTGTGCGTGCGGGATTTGGGGGTTGGCTGCTACGACTCGCTCGAGAAGTGGAATGGCGGTCAATTCCTTCCCTTCCTCGATCTTCAAGTTGGCCTCATGTAAATCATTGGCGACTTGAATGTGTGTCTTGGGATCAACGCCGCCCTCGGCCGAGTCGGTTCTGGATGAAGCCATGTAACCCATTGCCCTCAGCTTCTCGACACTTTGCGCGTCGAGTGATGCGCGGGCGGCCTCCGGAGCATTGGCAATCGCCCGCTTTGAAAAGGTGTCAAGCGCCGCAGCAAGGCGCACGGCGGTAAGCTTGTTTCGTTCCAATATGTTGCGGTCTTGCGCGGGATCTTCTATCGAATTATAGAGCTCCGGTTGGGGCGCCTTGACGAACAGGAAATTCCCAGTTCGCAAGGCTTCTAGCGAACTCCAGCCAAAACCTCGATGCGAATACTCGTTTTCTGCGAAGGAAGGGCGGTCACCCGTTGTCTTCATACCGATCAGAGTGAACAGAGACTGTCCTTGCATGGCTGCGGGTACAGGCGCCTGGATGCTTTTCAGGATGGTCGGTGCCACATCCACCAGACTCGCACGCGCCGAAACTTTTTGTCCGGCAAACTTTGCTCCGGGAAATTTGATAAGCAGGGGCACGCGGATGGTCGAATCGTAGAGAAAAACGCCATGCGTGTTCTCGCCGTGTTCCCCGAGCGACTCTCCGTGGTCGCTCATGACGGCTATCAGGGCACCGTCGTAAACTCCGGCGCTGCGCAAGCCCGCCAGGAGCTTGCCGACCGAGGCGTCGACGTAGGCCACACAGCCGTCGTACGGTGCGCTCGCATACCGCTCTTTAAATGGGGCGGGAGGGTAGTATGGGTCATGCGCGTCCCAGATGTGAACCCACAAGAATACCGGGCCTTGGCGGTTCTTCTGCAACCAGGCTAGGGCACGGCCGACGGTTTCTTCACCGCGGCGCTGGATGGAACCGAGGCGGGCCTCGCCGCGTTTGCCGCGATGGAATCCGGCGTCATAGGTGTCGAATCCGCGTTCAAAGCCTGGGGCGAAGCCATTTTGCGGATCGAGAATGATGGAGCTGACGAACGCTGCGGTACGGTAACCCCGGGCGCGGAAGATCGCGGGGAGGTATGGGGGAGAATCCGGCATGCGGCTTCCGAAATCGCGGACACCGTGAAATCGCGGGTAGGTGCCGGTAAGGATGGTTGCGTGGGAGACCGGCGTCAGCGGCGCCTGCGAGTATGCATGGTCAAACACGACACTTTGACGCGCTAAGGCGTCCAGTTGCGGGGTCAGGCCTAGCTGCGAGCCGAGGAAACCCATGCGGTCGGCGCGGACGGTGTCTATAGTGATCAGGATAACGCTTGGTGGACTAGCGGCCGCCGCCCCAGTTGGTGGGTCGGCTGCCGAAGCGAGCGACGGCAACAACGCGAGACAAGAGAGGATCCGGAAACGCTGCATAAAAGAAAAGGGAGCCTGATTTTATCAGACTCCCTTGACCCTACATAGTTTCCATGGTCCTCGTCAGAAGAGGAGCTTCAGGCCGAACTGCATGGCGCGCGGAGAGCCTTGGGCAACGCCGGGGTTAAGGCCATCGGGTGTGCCGGTAACCGTTGCGAAACCACCGGACCCCAGCGCAGAGGTCACGGAAGGAAATGGGCCAAAGTTGGTATGGTTCAGCACGTTGAAGACTTCCCACCGAAATTGCAGGTTCAGGCGCTCGGAAATCTTGGTCATTTTAACAATGTTGGCATCCAACTGTTTAAAGCCCGGACCGCGGAGACTGTTCCGTCCGCAGGTGCCAAGGGTCCCATCTGCTGGCTTTGCGAAAGCCGTGTCAATATTGGTTATAAAGGTCCGTTGTGAATAGTCATAGTGCGGTGGGGCCAAGCAATTGGCACGCGAAATGGCCTGGTCCTGTCCGGAATGGTCCGAGGAACGCCCCACTGGCGTCCATGGACGCCCGGTGAGAGCGGTAAAGACCGATCCGATTTCCCATCCCTCACCAAAGCGGCCTAACGTCGAAACCTTTGGAACTGTATAGGTACCACCCAAGTTGAAGTTCAGACGAACGTCGGTGTCGCACGGGCCTTGCGAGTCCTTCGGATTGTACGGATTCTCCGCTTGCAGCGGCAGGCTAGTTGCGCCACCGCGGTTTGTGGAATTGTTATCGATACAGTTGGACCACGTGAAGTTGTATTGGGTGTTAAGACCATGCCAATTCCGCTGGCGGAATGAGGCCTGCAGCGCGTTGTACCGCTGGTAACCGTCATTGGTGAGCTGCATGACGTACTTATAGGAGGGCGTTAAAGTGCCTCCAACGTTGGTCTGGAACACGGAGTCAAACGGTCGATTGCAATTGAGGGAAGTGGGATTATGGGCAGTCATGGGGCTGCCAGTTAGCTGCCCGTACGGTTTTCCGTTCGGTTTCGTGGGGGTGATGGTGGCAGGATCGGTTAAGTCGCTCCAGCAGCCCAGAGGACGATTATTCAGGCTTCGTTCGTACAGCTGGTTCTGTCCTTTGGACCCTACGTAGGAAACGGTGATTACGCTGTTCTTGAATACTTGCTGCTGTATAGTCGCCGAGTAGTAATGAATCCTGGGTGTAAGCAGAGGCGAGACGGTTCCGAATATGTTGAACGGCGGGGCTGCGGTGGGATTCGATCCGAATGTTTGATAAGGAATCGAGCTTCCGGGCAGTGGTCCTATGCAAACAAAGTCCGCACTCGGACTAGACACTGGGTCGTAGCAAGTGTTCGGCCCTTGAGCCTCGAATAAAACAGATGGATCAGCGTTGCCTCCCGCAGTCACCGAGAAGACGCCAAGGTTGGCATTTGTGAAGGCCCCGGCCCGGGCGCCATGGAAGGAATAAGGTGCGCTGATGGCCGAGAAGTTGGCGACGTCATAGGTCATCGCATAGCCTATGCGCAGAGCAGTTTTTCCATTGCCGAAGATGTCCCACGCCAACCCCGCTCGCGGGCCAAAGTCTTTCTTGTCCAAATCGTACAGGCGAGGAAAGCTTGGTCCCAATTTCACAAGACCCTGATTGGGGAAGAAATTGGAGCCGTTCTTGTCACTTTCCCCGAGTGCTCCATTGAGATCCCAACGGAGTCCGAGGCTGAGTGTCAGCCGGGGTCTGATTTTCCATTCGTCTTGAACGTACAGGCCGAGAGAGGGCTGTTCTAAATGGCGTGATGTATCACCGAAAGAGCGCGCCGCTTGATCGACTCGCCCAAGGAGAAGTTGCGAAAGGACTGTGCTCCAGTCAGTCTCGAAGATGCCAAAATTAGTGCGGGCGCGGTTTCGGAGACTGAAACTCGACGCGAACTGGTAATTGCCGCCAATCTTTATAGTGTGCGTGCCCTTCAACCAAGTGAAATGCTCGGAGACGTCGTAAGTTTGGGTTGGACGTGTGCTTAACGGGTATCCGAACACGCCACCGATATACCCAGCCGTTGCGGAGCTGTATACCGGGGGCACACCGTAATCAAGTGGATCGAGCGGACCGGTATCAACTCCTAGACTGAGTGGGTTAATCTTGTTGTTCACGTCCAAAATCTGTGCGTACCGAGTCCAATTGAAACGTGTATCAAGGATCTTGTTGGGTGCCAGATTATAGGTCCACGTCAAACCGACCAACTGCACACGCGTCGGCGCAATGGTATTGAACATGTCCGCTTTCCCGACGGAACTTGGAGGAGGCATTGTGTATCCCGACGATGGGGCCGACTGAAGGCTATCGGAAAACATATAGCGGCCGGAGATTTGCATCTTGTCGTTCATCTTGTGGTCGATCTTGACAAGAAAGCCGTTCATCGAATCCGTGTTCGGCAAGGACACAACCTGATTGGCCACATTCCGAATGAAACTACCTGGCTTTGCGGGATCGGGCACGCATGCGGTCGTTGAGGGACTTACCGGGAAAAATTTGAGCAAGTTCTGCCCAGCAGGATTGATCGGCAGACCATTGACATTGACGGTCGGATCGTTGATCTGAGTCAGAGCCCCACCACTAAATCCGCACCTGGGGTCGGGAGCTCCAGTTAAGTCGGCCTGAGTGGGGACACCAACCGTGTACGCCGGCTTGGAGACATTTTTCTGCGCTTCAAAGTTCACGAAGAAAAAGGTTCGGTCCTTGACAAGCGGTCCGCCAACGTTTGCGCCATATTGATGGTTATGAAGAGGAATGACCGTCTGCGAAATCGGGTTAGCTGCGTCCGTGTAGCTCCAATGACCAAAATAGTACGCCGATCCGTGAAAATCGTTGGTGCCGCTCTTCAAGGTCACATTGACGGAGGCGCCGCCTTTCACGCCATATTCCGCCGAGGGCAGCTGCTGCACGGTGTACTCGGCTATGGCGTCGTTCGGAAGCACCGACGCGGAAACACCCAGGACGCCGGGTTGGCCGACGACCTCGCTTCCATAAAAGCGGTCATTGTTATACATGCCGTCGATTAAGTAGTTGTTCGCCGTCGAACGCTGGCCGCTGATACTGACGTCGAGGAAGCCGCCGCCGGGAGTGCGCTGTACGCCAGGGGTGATGGCGAGAATGGATTTGAAGTCTCGGCCGTTGAGGGGAAGATCGACGATACGTTCTTGGTCCACATCGTTGTTGATGCCGGGAGAATAGTCGATCAATGGCGCTGCGCCCTCTACCGTAATGGTCTCGGTGTTTTGGCCCACCTCGAGGCGAAAGTCGGCCTTGGTGAGCTGGGCGACGGTGACTGTCACTTCGCGCACGGTGGTCTTGAAACCCGGAGCGGACACGGACACCTTGTAAACGCAACTGGGCAAGTCGGTCAAGCGAAACTCGCCGGCACTCCCGGACGTCACCGAGCGGCTTAGCCGGGTGTCCGGACAGACCGCCGTGACGTTAGCGCCGGCTACAGAGGCGCCGCTTTGATCCGTCACTGTACCTGAAATGTCACCGGTAACGATTTGCGCTGATAAAGAAACCGCGCTACCTAGAATCAAAAGGAGAGTACTGAATAGGGATACAGAAACACGATTGGACATTCGGCCACCCCGCCGCAAAGTAAAATCTTTGCAAGGACCACTCGATTGCCTGAGATTCTATGTGCCTGCCGTTTTTTGTCAACAACAATCCAGGAATCCATGAGAGTGGAATTTTTCATGGTAATTAGAAATTACGTGGCGTCGGAACCACTAAGAAGGCAGATTAGTTGAAGATAGCGAATCAGCCGTCGTTTTTCGGTCGCGCGAACAAGTGATAGCATGCAACATTTTGTCGGACATTCCGCAGGTGCGCGTGACAGGATTTCGCCGAGCTTTGCTTCCGTTCGTTGTCGTTTCTCTTGTCCATTTCGCGTCTCGGTTCGCCGACGAGCGCGTGCCCTCAAGGACGCGAAATCACAGCAACCTGCTCAGCCCTTAGCAAACCAACATAGTTGAGCTACAGATAGGAGTGGCGCGCCTGGAGGGGTTCGAACCCCCGACCCTTAGCTCCGGAGGCTAATGCTCTATCCATCTGAGCTACAGGCGCGCGGCAGCTTCCTGACAGAAGCGAGGAACGAAGTTCCCTTTTGTGATTCTATCGCTGAACGGGCGCACGCGCTAGGGCGCACCTTAGCCCTTCGCGTGATCCTTGATTTGTCTCGCTAACTTTTCGATCTCTTCGGCCTTCTTGAGCATCGCCAGCGAAAGGACAGTAGTCGAATCGGTTTTTTCCACCTCTGTCTTTAGCTGAGCCGCGAGTTCGTAGAGTTTTTCGACTTCCTTCTTGATATTTTTCTGGCGCTCTTCGAGCATGGCCTTGCTGCTGGCGGCGGGAAAACTTGCTGCATTCGGATTGTTCGTAGCATCGTCGGAACCATCGGGGCGCCGCCTGCCACGTGAGTCGGCTTGCGCCCCGGAATCCTGCAAATGCACCAGAAGGCCTGGCACAACAGCGAAGGACATGAGAAGTAAATGACGTTTGGAAGATTGCATGCTTCCTCCCCAGGTAACGAGTCCTGCCGGCGCGCTTGCCGCGGAACCTTGAGTGATATACTTTCCCTCCCATAGAACATGATGTCCAGCCCCTTCACCCAATTCTTCGACTTCACCATACCCAACGCGCTGCATCTTGCGGGCATTCTCGTTCTAGCGCTGATTTGCGTGCGGTTGCTGCGGGGCGTAGCGAACAAACTGGTTAAACCGGCGGCTACGCAAGCGAAGGCGGCGCAACAGCGTGAGCACCAAACGCGGGTGCTGGCGGATAGTGTCTATTCCACTGGGCGCAACCTCATCTGGATGGTGGCGGCGCTGACAGCGCTCCCCGAATTCGGGATCAGCGCGCTGCCGGGAGTGGTGGTTGCAGGCGCTGCGATATTGGGCTTCAGCATCGGAGCGCGGGATACGGTACGCGACGTGATCGCCGGTCTTCAGATCGTGATGGAAGATCAGTTTGTGACCGGCGACACGATTGAAGTGGAAGATACCGTAGGTCGGGTGGAGCAACTGACGCTGCGACGTACGGTTGTACGAGACGGACGCGGCGCGCTCGTGTCCATTTCGAATGGCGAAATGCGTACCGTCAGCAATGTGAGTCGTGACTGGTCGCAGGCGTTCGTCGATATTGCCGTGTCTGCGGGCGTGCCGTTGGAAAAGGCGTTGCAAGCTCTGGAAAGCGCGGCTGCAGAGCTGCGCGGCGACGCGGCTTGGTCCCAGGCGCTTGTGGACGGGCCGCGGGTTCTGGGCGTCCAGGGGTACGATCACGCAGGGACAACGCTCCGCTTGCAGGTGCGCACCGTGCCGACGCGGCAGGACGAAGTGTGCCGCGAGTTGCGGAGGCGCATGCAACTGGAGCTTCAACGACAAGGCATTCCGGTAGCGAGCGGCGCGTAGGCCAGAGGAACAGGTGCGTAGAAAAACCGACGACCGGCGACCTGGCGCGAGGAGGACACCATGGCGCAAGTGAGCTATGAGGAAGTGAACCTGATGCTGCGGCTTTATGACATGAGGCGGGAGCCGCGACTGCGGCAAGCGCGCGCATGGTTTGTAGAAAATTTCCATCCCACTTCCGCGGAAGACATGATGGAGAAATACCCACAGGGCAGCGAAGAGAACACTTACATTCGCATGGTGATCAGCTATTGGGACATGGTGGCGAGCATCGTGAACCGCGGGCTGATTAATGACGAGCTCTTTTTCGAGAGCAACGGAGAGATCTGGGTGGTGTGGGACCGCATGCGGACCATCGTACCGATCTGGCGCGCCGCGTTCAAAAATCCGCGGCTGTTTGCAAATATTGAGGAAACATACAAGCGGCTCGAGGCGTGGCGAGAGAAACACGCGCCGGGATCGAGCGCCGCGATGCGCAACATGATGGCGCAGATACTATCGAAGCCAAAGGCGAGTTGACCCTATGAGGGCTTACAGCCCTTGACAGGCGTGTACCGCTGAAAACGTGCATTCGAACCTCAGCGTGGATGCTCGGCGGCCGTTTGCGCGGCGATCACGCCTTCGTTCGCTTCTTCGGGCTTGGCTACCTTCACGCGATTTCGACCTTCAGCCTTGGCCGCGTAAAGCGCGGAATCGGCCTCATTGATCAGTTCCTCGGGGGGTCTGTGCCCCCACTCGCAGCTGACAAGCAATCCTAAACTTATGGTGACTTCGAGAGGACCAGCATCGGTTTGCACCGGGCGAGTGCAGATGCATTTGCGAATCTCCTCGGCGCGGCCGAGCGCCGAATCCGGACGGCAGTTGTTGAGCACGGTCAGAAATTCCTCGCCACCATAACGGCCCACAAAGTCGTAAGAGCGGACCGACAGAAGCAACCGGCGAGCGACTTCGCGGAGCACTTGGTCTCCGACCAGATGGCCGTACGTATCGTTGACTTTCTTGAAATGGTCGAGATCGCCCAGGATGATGGCGGTGCAAACGTTTTCGCGTTGCGAACGGGTAAGCTCGCGCCCTAAGAGATCCACGATCACGCCGCGGTTCCAGAGCGACGTCAAGTGATCGTGCGTGGCTTTAAAGCGCATCTGCTCACGGGCCTCGACGAGGCGATCTTCCAGATGCAAGATGCGCTCACCTGTACGCAAGCGCGCCTTGAGCTCATCGGCGTTGAAGGGCTTGATAAGGTAATCGTCCGCGCCGGATTTCAATCCGGCGACCACGTCCTCCTTCGATTCGCGCGAAGTGAGCAGGATCATATAGACGTAACTTTGCTCGCGGTGTTTACGTGTTTCGCGGCAAACACCGGGGCCATCCAGTTCGGGCATCATCCAGTCGAGAAGCGCAAGGCGAGGCGCGTCAGGCCCGCTCAGCTTTTCGACGGCTTGGCGACCGTTGGAAACGGGCGTGACTTCGTAGCCGGCGCGCAGCAGAGTTTTTTCAAGGAGACGTCGGGACAGTGCGTCGTCGTCGGCAATAAGTATTCTCACGGGCGCGCCTCGGCCATGTAACCTTCCATTTCCGGCAGCAACCCGCGCACATCGTGTTCAAATGCGACAAAGGCATCTCGTAACGACACGGTTTCCCCCGCACGCGCGAGTTGCTCAAGGCGGGCTGCGGACGCGGCGGCCTTCGATACAGCCAAATTTAGCAGCATGCCCTTGAGGGTGTGGCTGATGCTTGCTATTTCGGCAGCATCCTTCCGAGCGACGGCGTCTTTTAGAGATTTCAGGTAGCTGGGGAACTCCTCTTTGAAAATTGTAAGTAGATCGCACAACAGCTCACGGTCATTGTCGACGCGGGCAAGCAACTCCGTGAGATTGACGCTCGCACCATCCAATGGATTCACAAGATTATTCATGGATTTACCTCTGTCTACGATGGTTGACTGGGTGAGACGGTCAATTTCAGCGCGCAAAACACCGGCCTGAATGGGCTTGGAAACGTAACCATCCATTCCGGCGGCCAGGAACTTCTCAGCGTCGCCGGCCATGGCGTGCGCGGTCATGGCGATGATGGGAGTGCGCGGTTCGCCCTGCTCCCATTCGCGAATAGCGCGAGTAGCGTCGATGCCACTTAGCACCGGCATCTGAATGTCCATCAAGATCAGGTCAAAGTGTCTCGAGTGCACGGCATCGACCGCTATTTGCCCATTCGCAGCGAGCGTCACTTCATGGCCCATTTTCTCGAGCATGCGAATGCCGAGTTTCTGGTTCACGGCATTGTCCTCAACTAGAAGGAGCGAGAGCTTTTGAGAGGAGAGTCGCAATGAAGGTTGCGTCTCCCGCCGAGGCGCAGCGGAGCACCCCTCTATTGCTTGGCGGATGGCCTCAAGGAGCGCGGCTCGGCGCACAGGCTTGGCAAGCTGCCGAAAAATGCCGATGCTCTTGATGCGTTCGGCATCGGCGGCGCTGGGCGACGACGATAGAACGAGTATGGCCGTGGGCGGCTCCGCAGCCGAACGGAGAATTCTTTCGGCAACCTCGAAGCCGTCCATTCCTGGCATGTTGCGATCCACGAGCACGAGCGGAAACGGGCTGCCCCGGATGACACTATCCGCGAATGCGGCCAGCGCTTCGAAGCCATCGGAAGCAAGCACCGGGCACATACCCCATTTAGGAAGCAGGTGCGCCAGGAGTTCGCGACTCACGCGGTTATCGTCCACAACCAGCACCGACTTCCCCGCGAGGTCTGGATGAACCAAGTTACCTGCGGCAGCTTGACCATCGTGTGCCGGCTCAAATTGCGCGGTAAAGGAAAATTCGCTGCCTGTCGAGGGCGCGCTTTTCAAACCGATTTCGCCTCCCATGAGTTTCACCAGGCGCGCGGAGATGGAAAGACCGAGGCCAGTGCCGCCAAATTCGCGGGTTGTGGAAGCATCGGCCTGGGAGAAGGCTTCAAATATCTCTTTGTGCTTCTCCGGCGGAATGCCCATCCCTGTATCCAAGACGGCAAAGCGAATCACGACCATCCCATTATCAGAGGGCACACGCTCCGCTATGATGCTCACGTGGCCTTCTTTCGTAAACTTGATGCCATTACCCGCTAGGTTAATCAGAATTTGGCGGAGACGAGAGGAGTCGCCGACGACGAGGTCGGGAACGTCTCCTTCAATGGACCAGGTGAGTTCTAATCCCTTTTGCTGAGCGCGCACAGCTAGCGTGTGAAGAGCATCCTCGATACAGTCGAGCAGAGAAAACGGGAGACACTCCAGCTCAAGGCGGCCGGCTTCGATCTTCGAGAAATCCAGGATGTCGTTGATGATGCCGAGCAGAGAATCGGCAGAAGACTTGACCATGCCGAGATAGTCGCGCTGCTCGAGAGTAAGCTCGGTGTCCAGAGTGAGCTCGGTCATGCCTATGATTCCGTTCATCGGGGTACGAATCTCGTGGCTCATGTTGGCCAGAAATTCGCTCTTTGTGCGGCTCGCCGCTTCCGCCGCTTCCTTCGCTTCGCGGAGCCGCTCGGCGGCTTCGTATTTCTCCGTAACGTCTTGCACGACACCTATGTAGCCGCGCGAGCTGTCGCCGGTGGCAGAAATGGCTCGTGCGATCACATCCACGCGCACAACCCTTCCTGATTTGGAAAGATAGCGATAGTTAGCGACAAAAAGCTTTCGCGCCTCCGTCGCCGCAAGCCATTCGTTGAACACACGCTCGCGATCGTCGGGGTGCGTGACCTTCAACCAGCCTTTGCCCATCGCTTCGGCGGCAGGCATTCCGGTCATTTCGACCCAACCTTCGTTCACGTAGAGGCAGTTTCCATGGCCGTCATCCATGAATATGCCGATGGGCGCTGCGGCGCTAAGCATGCGGAATAGCTCTTCGCTTTCCTTAAGGGCTCTCTCGGCTTTAACGCGCTGGCTGATGTCGCTGTACAGCCCAAACTGGCCGCGCAACACGCCATCCACGAGGAACGGCACGCCGAACGCTTCAACGTCAATCAGGTGACCGTCTTTGTGCCGGCGCTGCACGATGGAATGGCACGATTTTCCCGCCATAACCTGGCGAGTGAGGGAACCTGCTTCGGCCTGAAGATCTCCGGGCGCGACCAAGTCGTCGATCGATTTGCCTGCCATTTCGTCAGTCCCGTAACCAAAAAGATCGCGGAACGCACGGTTGCTTAACTCGATTTTGCTCTGCGCATTTTCGGCAACGATGGCGATGGGATTGGCTTCGATAAGCGTGTGGAGATATGTGGATTGCTCGCGAAGTTGTTGCTCGGATTTATGCCGGTCGGTGACGTCCTGATACAGCACGAGGAATCCACGAACATCCCCGTCCTCGAGCAGCGGAACGCCGTGAATTTCTACATCGACGAGCTGGCCGCCCTTGCGGCGGCGTTGCGCAGTCTTATGGACCGTTTGCTTGGCAAGAACCTCGGAGATGTTGGTCTCGACTTCGTCCCCAAGGTTGCCTGGTGCCACCAAATCGCGTGCGTTCTTTCCCATGGCTGCCTGCTGTGAATAGCCGAAGAGGCTCTCGAAGGCCGGGTTCACCAGCTCAGCGCGTCCGTCGAGGCCAACGACCATCAAGGCGATGGGGCTGCTAGCCACCAGTGTATTGAGAAAAACCGTGCGCTCCAGCAACGATGCCTCGGCGCGGCGACGCTCTTCCACTTCAAATTCCAATTCATTTGTGCGAGTGGTCACGCGGACCTCGAGTGTGTCGCGAGCTTCCGTGAGCGCCGCATCGCGCTGGGAGATTTCATCAAGCATGTGATTAAAGTCGGCGCTGAGTTGGCTGAGTTCTTTGCCCGGAAGGGGAGGAGAGCGCAGCGAATATGTCTTTTCGGCTGCGATCCAACGAGCGATTTCGGCGAGCTTAACGATGGGCCCGGTTACCGAGCGCTGAAGCGCGGCGGTCAGGAAGTAGACAACTAGCAGGCTGACACAGGCGAAGACACCGGTTAATTGCACGGAGCGGCGCAGGCGCTGATCAACGTCCGTAAGGTCCTTCTCCAAGTACAGAAATCCAATTTGGAGATGTTCCAGGAGAACGTCGGATGTGAGCCTCAACTGGTCCTTTCCCCATATCACGCCCACGGGCATAGGTGGGGGCACTCTCACCTTTCCGTTGAGATCCGCTCGGAAATAGGAAGCGAAAAAGTCACGGTCGGAGCGGTATAAGACGCCCATCCGTATGTGAGGTCGTGTGCGAAGCGATTCGAGCAACTTTGCTCCGCCCGCTGCGTCGTCAAAGGCCAGTGCGGCGACGGCATTGGTGCCAACGAGGTCGGCGAGAGACCGGAGCTCTTCCACTTTTTGCCGACGATCCTCCTGGATGTCATAAGCTAGGAAACCGACGCAACCAAGAAGCACACCAATTCCGCTCGTGAGCATAGTTAAGAGCAGAAGCCGCTGACGAATCGAGAGGTGGTCGAGAAATTGGAAGGTCATGTCAGCTCTTCGCTGCCTCGGTCCTGTTCACCACGTGCCTCGCAAGAGCGAGCAGGCGTGAGCTGATTCTTAGGTGTGCGGTGTCAGAAGCGACAAGGTTCACCTCGAATTGCAGCGTGTCGTGCTCAAACGAGAAGCTGATTGAGCCACCGGCGCCCAAAAAGCCTTCCGTTTCACCAACAGTGAGTACCGTGGCACCTTCGAGGGCTTGCAGAAGCTTGGCGTAACGCTTCGCCTCCGAGCGGCTGACAAATGCGATGTGGCAGTCGCGCAATTCCTGGTCCTTGTGGACCCAGCGCACCTCCACCCTCCTGCCGTGCGGCGATGCGCCGCGAGTTAACTCGGCCAGTGACGTGCCGAAAGAAAAATCTCCTCGGACGCAAATAGTAAAGGGCGATTGGGCGGACGAAAACGCGCTCTCCGGCCATTCGACAAAGCTGGGGAATGTCGCCAAAAAGTTCGCCTTGCTGCGGTATTCCGATGCCGCCGATTCCGGAATGCTCCAAACAGGCAGCGTCGCGCAGGCAAGGAGGCAGACAACAGTGACGACTAGCACGACGCGAAGCGCGGTGGCCTTGCCGCCGCACCCGGCGATTCGCGCTGGCAGCAGAACGCTATGGGAGGCGCGAGACACAGTTCGACGCTCTGGAAGGTGGCACGCGCGAGGCCACTTGCCGGTGCGGCGGAGCACTTAAGTATGTGAAAACAATGTGCTTATACTCGACGGCTGCAGCACGCCGGGACTAGCACTTTCCAATGTCGAACGACGGCACACATTTGGTTCATTGTGAAACCGGCCCTATTGGTCTCCTGCGCTTCGTTGACGCGAGGCTCGCTTATCTTCCTGGTCATCTTCCGTGCCTCTAGGCATCTTGCCCGTAACTCCATTGCCGACAACAAAGTTGCAACCTCGCGGTACACGCTCATCGCCTTTTCCGTTACAGCCTCCACTGTATTGTTGAAATCACGATCCAGATTTATACCTCAGTAGCGGTGAATCTCTCGGCTAGATGTCCTCAAGTCGTGCTCGCCCGTAAGGGGTGAATCAGCAGAACGACCCCGGGCCCGCAATCGCAGGCGATTCTTAGTCCAAAGGAGTGTTTCCGCATGGAAACCCAAGCGAGCCTTCCCGAACGGATGTTGGTTGCCAAAGCGCAGGCTGGTAACGAAGAAGCTTTCACCGAGTTGGTGCGGCGACACTCCGGCCAGATCTACGGACTTTCTTTGAATATGCTGCGAAACAGAGAAGACGCGGAAGACAATCTGCAGAACGTTTTAGTAAAGGCATTCCACAATATCGGCCGCTTTGAGGGCAACTCGCAGTTCTCCACATGGCTGGTCCGCATCACGATCAACGAAGCGCTGATGAAGCTGCGCAAGCGGAATTCGGAGCGCATCTCCGACTACCACGACGCGAACGCTTCCGAGGATGAGCCGCGTTCTTTCCCGGAGATCGAAGACACCCGTCAGGATCCAGAACGCGAATACATGAGCAAAGAACTGACGCGCAAGGTGTTTCGCGGGCTGAATCCATCGCTGCAGGACACGTTCATACTTCAGAAGGCTGAAGGATGGACGAATCGTGAGTTGGCAGAGGCATTGGGAATCACGGTGTCTACCGTGAAATCCCGTGTGTTCCGCGCGCGAGTAAGATTGCGCCAGCAGCTCGTGGCTCTGACGCACCCGGAGCAGGTTGCCTTGCAAGGGTAACTTACCCCTGGGTCCCGGAAAAAGTTTCTATCACAAGCTGACAACTACTGCGCACTTACTGCCTACCGCCACACCTGCCTACCCGCACGTCGCGGCCAACTCGGGACGATCCTCCTGAACGCAAACAGCCAGCTTGGAAGCTTTACGCGCCAAACTGGCTGTTTACCTGGAGACCGTGCAATCCGACTCAGCTCGTCGAGGTGGCTTTCTGCCCCTTCACTTCGATTTCGTTAACCACCTGCTTCACATTGGGAACCGAGGCGGCCAGCTTCTCAACTTGTTCGCGCTTTGCCTGCGAGGGCACGTCGCCGGTGAGAGTCACCACCCCGTTCTTCACGTCGTACTTTACATTCTTCTTCAGCCGGTGCTTCACCAGGGTGGCGTCCAGGTTTTTTTCAATGGCCTTGTCTAGATCCGAGTCCACCGTCTTGGCTTCGCTTTCATTTCCGGGCGGCCGCACGGAGATCTGATCCGCAACCACTAGGTTCGGGGCGTTAGACTTGGCGATGGATTCCGCCTGCTGTTTATCGGTTTCGGTGGGAACATTGCCAGTGAGAGTCACCACACCCTTGTCGCGGTCTTCACTGACACTTACATCCTTGAATCCGGCTTGGTCCAAAGACTTCCTGAGGTTATCCGTCACGTCCGGAGACTTGTTGCTGGAACACCCTGACAGTGTTCCGGCAACGAGCAGCGGGAAAACCAACAAAGTCAACCGTCTCGCTTTCATGTCTCTCCTTATTTGCCGTGCATGAACAAATGAAACTCGGGCCGCCGGAGAGCCCGGTCTCCTGAGGTTGTGCTGACAATGCAGTTCGCTCAATCAGGCGTTGCCCTTAGAAGCGCTCGGTAGGAATATGTGTGCGGCCCATAAGGAAGGGGTGATCCACGAGAATTCGGTCGGCCCTAAGTGGTCATGCCGATTGGCCTTTGCGGAAATGACGGACAAACTCAAAAATGGAAGGGACCTTCCTAGCCGCGTCCTGATTACATGTCGACAGCCCGCACCATCCCCGATCCCAACCCAAGACCTCCCAAGCCGGAACAACCAGTTCCGCAACCGCCTCGTCCGGAAATCCCGCCGCGTGACCCAACCTCACCGGGCGCACCGACCCCGAATCCAGATCTGCCGCCCATGCCGCCCCTCCAGGTCTGACGCTCTTCACGCCGACCCTAGCCTTGACGCTGGCGGGTTCTTGCCGCTTTCGCAGCCGCCCTTTGCCGCCCCGCGCGTCCCGATTACCTCTCGTTCTGGCACTGAGAATTCCTTTCGAGGGCCGGTTTTTGAAGGCAAGACGGAAGATCGCTGCGGCACTGCAAACAGCTCAACCGAGCCGCGCGGCGACGGAATCAAGCGCGTCCTTGCCGGTCCGCAGAACTTTCGTCACGCGGTCTTCGCTCTTATCTATTACG